>OJHJ01000008.1_pt1 | contig 266493 bp, 227 predicted proteins | sample 1595201 | NCBI WGS metagenome assembly OJHJ01 (sample SAMN05416832, study PRJEB24817) | seawater metagenome | isolation source: Sea water | place: Canada:Atlantic | collected 2013-07 | reverse complement strand
TGAAGAATTTTTACGTATTATGCCAGAAGGTGGCTCCTGCCGCGCAGACTCCTAGGGCTGACAGGCCTTAACTTGGGCCAAGTCTCGCTATGGGTGCAAGGACGCATTCACACCCAGGCGCCCGCCGCCTTGCTGGCCTGCGCGGCCCAATGGCAGCAATCCCTAGCTGATGCCTACCAGGCCTGCGCCCAAGGGCATTGCGATAGCCGTTTTCGCGACAACTCTGAACGCCTAAAAATCGCCATGGCCCAGGCCGGTAATTTGGAACAGCGAAATCAGGAGTTGGTTGCTGGCGCGGTGGAGCGCATCGCTCTTACCTTCGAACGCATGGCCTCACGCATGGCTCGCACCGTAGAGCCAGACGATATCTCAGCCAATAGCACGGCAAGCCGCTAGAAGCCCGTCGCTTAAAGGCCTAAAATTACTGTCGAGAAGCTCTAGCCAGCGTGTCTACTCTGTGTTTCTCTGGCCTTCTTCCCTGTATCACTAATCGCCTGCGGGCCGCCCTGGCGACCCGCCATGATGGAGCCCCCTTCACATGACCGTACAAGAGAAATTGACTGCCAACGTAGTGGTCGACACCAACCCCGCCACCGGCACTGCCGTTGCAGAGTTGAGCGAAACCAATCTGGATGCGTTGCCACAAATGCTGGACAAAGCCCGGCAAGCGCAAGCTATTTGGGCGACCAAGTCTTTTAAGGAAAGGGCTCGCCATATTCAGATGATGCGCAGCTACATTGTCGACCGCGCCGATGATCTGGCCCGTACCATCAGCGAAAGCAACGGCAAAACACTCACTGATGCCTTGGCGACGGAAGTATTACCCTGTGCACTGGCCTGCAAATGGTATGCAAAAAATGCTGAGCATTACCTGAAAGAACGTAACCGCCCTGTAGGCAGCATCTTATTCTTTAACAAACGCACCCATATGTTACGGGTACCGTTAGGCGTAGTAGGTATTATCAGCCCTTGGAACTACCCCCTATCGATTCCTTTTGGCGAAATCGTCATGGCCTTGATGGCCGGTAACGGCATTATGCTAAAAGTGGCTGCAGCCACCCCTGCAGTAGGCCGGGCCATTGAGCAAATCGTCGCCGCTGGCGAACTTCCTGAAGGCCTGTTTCAGCACATTGTCGGCTCTGGTTCAAAGGTCGCTACCGGCTTTTTCGATAATGGCATCGATAAGCTGTTCTTTACCGGCTCGGTCGCCGCAGGCAAAACGTTGATGGCTCAAGCAGCCAAAACGCTGACTCCCGTCTCACTGGAGCTAGGCGGTAACGATCCGATGCTGGTGCTCGAAGATGCAGATCTGGAGAGAGCCACCAACGGTGCCGCATGGGGCGGCTACCAAAATGCAGGGCAAAGCTGTGGCGGGGTGGAGCGTGTTTATGTGGTGGATGCCGTATACGATCAGTTCGTGGATCTGCTAGCCAAGAAAACCCGTCAGCTGCGCCACGGCATTGGTTGCAACGGTTTTGATGTGGATATCGGCAGCCTAACTACCGCAGGCCAACTGCGTACGGTTCAGCAGCATGTGGAAGACGCACTGGCCAAAGGCGCTCGCATTGAAGCCCAGTCCCGCCCTGTGGGTAATGTGGAAAACGGCTTCTTCTTCCCTGCCACTCTGCTCACCCAGGTCACCGATGACATGCTCACCATGTGTGATGAAACCTTCGGCCCCTTAATCGCCGTGCAGCGTGTAGCCAATGAAGAAGAGGCCATTCGCAAAGCCAATGATTCAAATCTGGCCCTGACCTCTTCAGTCTGGACTAAAGATAACAAACGTGGCCGTGCCATCGCCGCACAGCTGCAGACGGGTGTTACCACCCTCAATGATCACCTCTACAGCCACGGCTTGTCTGAAACCCCCTGGGGCGGCTGGAAAGAATCGGGCATTGGCCGTACCCACGGTCCGGAAGGTTTGGAAGAAATGACCCAGGCGAAAGTAGTGAACTGGGATATTTTGCCGTCCAAACGCAATATCTTCTGGTACCCGTTTGATCAGGCCACCTATAACGGTATCAAGAATGCCTTGCTCTTCGTCTTCCCTTCCGGGGTCGGCCAGTGGCTGAGCGCTTCGCTCAAGCTTACCCCCTTCTTGGTGAAAAAAATGTTCACTGGCTGGAAAACCGGCGACTAAACTGTCGCGGAGGGGCCCGCGCAAGCGGGCCTATTGATCTGCATCACATTGATCCTCTCTGAATCTGTCACGCTAGCCAGACAGGTTAAGGGAGGATTTTCTATGTATATGGATACCGTGGTTTTAGCAGGCATCGCTGTGATTGCAGGCATTCTAATCTTCGCGGGATGTTTCGCCCTGTTTATCTGGCTTGATGCTGGTAATAAAGACACCACACAGAGCGAAAAGGACTAACATCTCCGCGCCCTATTTTTCACGCGGCAGGAACGGCGGGGTAGGCTCACGGCCATTGCCCTTAGACACGCCTTAGAACAGCGCTTTGCGCACTCGGCGTGCGCCCCCAATGTGCCGCTCTTTATCTTATTCCCTTAGCCTAGGGAGCGAACCAGCGTGGAAGGCTGATAATACATCTACAATGCCACTCTTAGCGGCTCCCTTAGTGGCTCTTCAACAGAATACTTCCCAAGCTATCGCTGGATCAGAGCGCCTCCAGCCAATCTTGTGACGGCGCATACCACCAGGACCCCATCACCGGACGGGTAAAGTCCAGTAGACGATCTTTCACTGAATCATCAGCAATGCCATACATACGGCGTAGCAAAAAGTCGTAACGGTCCAACTCGCAACAAAATGCCAAAAAATACAGACCATGCTGGCCACTGTCGCCATAGGGAACCGAGCGACGCCACATTTTTTGCGCTACACCGTCACGGTCCACATCCACGCGTCCAACGTGGGCATCCGTGGGCATGCGCTCATCATCAAACTCCACAGCATCTTCTTTGGTCCGGCCAAACACATTCTCCTGCTCACTAACCGGTAACTGGTTAAACTTGTCCAAGTCGTGAATCCATTTCTGGGTCAGCACCCAGCTCCCCCCCGCACCGGGGTGAGGTTCAGCAATAAAAGCAGCCTTTTCTGCCTTTTCGCCGGTGGGGTTACCAATGCCATCCACGAACCCTGTTAGGTCTCGCATGTCGTGGTACACAAAGGCCGTCAACTCAAGCTGAGTTGCAAGTAAATCACCCACCGCCTTGCGCACCTGCATGGCAGTATCGAATAGATCGCCAGACTCTTTAGCCTGAACCCACACCCATAAATCCCCCTGGGTGGCCGGGATATGTCCCTCTAGGGAAAACGCGGAGAAGCTGAAACGGGAATCAAAACAGGCCCAAAGATCTGGTCCGAAAGCCAACAAAACCGGGGTTTTCTCACTTTTCAGTACAACAATCTCTCGCAGAGCGGCGCGTAATGCCTCCAGCTCAAAGCCACTACCAAGGCTGAATTCGAAGAACAGATGGTGGGCATAACTGCGGTCAAAAATACCGGATTGAGGTGTCGACACCGGAAGCTCCTTTGCGCTATCCATGAACAGGAAGAATTCCCACAATAATAGCAGGTCTAATCATGGCGAACCTCTTCAACGTGAAGGAGTCAGCCTTCAGCATACCAAGCGCAGCATTTCTGAAACAAATTGAAATATCCGCTAGTGTTCCGGACTCTGGGCTTTCGATACACTTAGCTCCCATTCGTTAATTGTAACCGACTATGACACCTTGGCTTGGCCTGGACCGACTAGGTTTCTTCCTGATACGTATATTTTTACGCTTGTGCACCCGCGCTAATGCACTTCCTTCAGCCCCCAAGGAACTCCAACTCGCCGCCAACACACCGGTGGTGTATGTGCTCAGTGACCGCTCGGCCGCGGATGCCGCCGTGGCAGACCAAAGTGCCCGACAACTAGGGCTTTCCTCTGCCTTGCGAGGGTTAACGCTGGGCAAGACGCACCTTCACCATAGCTATTTCCAGCTGTACCGTCGGCAAATAGGTAACCGCCGTCAGCGGCGCGCAGTCTCACCACCCCGTCTGGAAAAACTGGTCGCAGTCCTGCGCGCTAACCCCGACGCGGATGTTCAGCTGGTGCCGGTATCTGTGTTCTGGGGCCGTCGGCCGGAAAAAGAGAACTCAATGTGGCGCATCCTGTTCTCCGATAACTGGTCGCCCGCCGGTTTCATCAAGAAATTCTTCATCATCATTACTCAGGGACGGCAGCTCTACGTTCAGTTTAGTCAGCCCCTGTCACTACGTACCCTAGTCGACCAGTGCCAGACTGACGATCAAGCCGTTCGCAAAGCATCACGCATCCTGCGGGTCCATTTCCGCCGCCAACAGGAAGCCGCCATCGGGCCAGATCTGTCGCACAGGCGTACCCTGACTAACACTGTGGTGGATTCCATCTCGGTGCGTGAAGTCATTAGCGCTGAAGCGAAACGGCAAGACCTTAGTGAAGAAAAGCTGGAAGCCAAGGCCCGCGCTTATGCCATGGAAATTGCAGCAGACTATTCTCACACCGTGATCCGAACCCTTGAGTTGTTTTTAAACTGGTTATGGAACCGCCTATACGGAGGCATTCGCCTCTACAATATGGACAACCTGACCAAGGTCGCCGGCGATCACGAAGTTATCTATGTGCCCTGCCACCGTAGCCACATAGATTACCTGCTGCTGTCCTTTGTGATGTTCCGTAACGGCTTGGTTCCACCGCATATTGCCGCGGGTATTAACCTGAACCTGCCGATCGTGGGAACGGTCCTGCGCCGTGGTGGCGCTTTCTTCATGCGTCGCAGCTTCCGTGGCAACCCACTATACGCCGCCGTATTCAGCGAATACTTGCACACGATTACCACACGCGGCTTTTCCATTGAATATTTTGTAGAAGGAGGTCGCAGCCGCAGTGGTCGCATGCTTAAGCCCCGCACCGGCATGCTGGCCATGACCGTACGCAGCTTCCTGCGCGATTCGCGCAAGCCGATTGCCTTTGTGCCTGTCTATGTGGGCTACGAAAAAGTGATTGAAGCTGGCTCCTATATCGGCGAACTGCACGGCAAAAAAAAGCAAAAAGAATCGGTGGGCGGCTTGATGAAGTCACTGTCTGTACTGCGTAGCCACTTTGGCCAGGTGCACCTGAATTTTGGGGAGCCTATTAAGCTGGTGGACTATCTGGACGGGCACAATCCAAAATGGCGCAATGAAACGATCGCCCCCGGGGAAAACCCAGCCTGGTTTAAACATGCAGTCGCAGAGCTGGGCCAAGAAGTGGTGGAATCCATCAACGCAGCCGCAGTGGCCAATCCGGTTAACTTGCTCAGCCTAGCGTTACTTGCATCACCCAAGCACACCATGGATGTAGCTCAACTTCGCCAACAACTCAACCTCTACATCTCTCTGCTTAAACAGGCGCCCTACAGTGATTGCGCCGCGCTCGCCACTGACGACGCCGATGCCATTATCCAGTATGGCCTTGAGCATGACTTCCTGGACCGGATCGAACACAAACTGGGTGACGTGGTGACCACCGATGAAAAAACTGCTCTGCAGATGGCCTACGTACGCAACAACAGCCTGCACCTTTTCATTCTCCCCGGGCTAATCTGCTCTTTGGTAATGAATGCTCGCTCGGTCAGCATCGACGTACTGCAAAGCATGGTTCGTCTGCTCTACCCCTTCCTGCGTAACGAGTACTTTTTGCACTGGCAAAACGATGAAGAGCTGGAAGCCACCGTCAATAATATCGTCACCGTCCTACAGCAAGAGCAACTAATTACCCGTGAGAATGATTGTTTGCACGGGGCGGCGATTCACACTCATGAATCTGACATGCTCGATCACCTTGGCCAGACAGTGATGCCGTCGCTGGAGCGTTACTACCTAACCATTCGACTGCTGGTGCAATACGGCTCCGGAATGCTCACCGCCGATCAACTAGGCGAATTGGCACACCAAACCGCACAGCGGCTATCTCTGCTTTATGAGTTTAATTCCCCGGAATTTTTCGACAAAGTGGTGTTAAAGAACTTTATTGCCCAGCTTTATTCCACGGGTTTGGTGACACCGGGAGGCAGTGGCGCATTGGAGTTTGATGAAAAACTGCAGGCCCTTGATGACGAAGCCAGTCGCATTCTCAGCCCGGATATCAGTGACGCTATCCAGCGTGTCACACGGGTTAGCAATCTGGGCAACCTGCTTACTGCGTCATCTGAAGCAAATTAAACATCTCCGGCCATCTCTTGTGGGTGGCCGGTGTCTTCCCAAAAGAATCGACCGTCATTACCTGTAGGGTTGTGCTCAGGGGCAGGTATAAATATCAAAACGTACCGCCTTGCCCTTTTGACTAAAAGACGGTGTTACGCCAGCTAAAAAACCCGCCTTTACCGGGCGTTTGACAACCACCCGAGAAGCGCCAAGGGCACGCGCCCAATCCAGTAATTGCTGTTCCTCAACTTCATCCGGGTAAGGACAAAGCCGCTGCAACCACTGCAGGTCTTTTTTAACCGCCGCACTTTTTTCCCGAGCGGGAAACATGGGATCTAGGTACACCGCGTGGAGAGCAGATGGCTCAGCAATTTTGCTGTCTGCGCACGCCAGCAACTGCATGTTCGCAACAAGGCTGGCAGGAGCCCTTTGCAGACCATCAGCAAGCATCGCGTGAAGAATCGGCGAACGTTCTGCCAGCATCACCTGAAACCCTGCCTGTGCCATCAGGGCCGCATCCCGGCCAAGCCCCGCCGTGGCGTCAAGCACCCGGATCCGATCGTCTTTGGGCTTGCCCAGCGCCTTAATCAGACGCTCATGACGCACCCGCTCGGGGGTGAGTCGGTACCCCTGCTTGCCGTCACAGAAACTGACCGTCAGCGGCGTTTGCTTGCCACCGGGACGCCACAGGCCCAGGCAATCATCATGCCAGCCAAGCACCAGCTCAAGCGCCTGCCCACTGGCCTGGGCTTCATTTTCAACCCAGAAACCCGGAAGACCTTTCGGGCAACCGGGTAATAACCCAAGCACAGTGTCCAACCACTCACTCTGCCTCATGCCAACCAGAACAACAGGGCCACACCGAGTATCAACCGATAGACCACAAACGGCAGCATGCCAACGCGCTCCAACAAGCGAATGAAGAATACAATGGTCAGGTAAGCGGTTACCGAACTAACGATAACGCCCAGCGCCATCATCCCCCAGTCCACCACCACTTGTTGCTCGATCAAATCTTTGGTTTTAAGCAGCCCGGCCCCAAGGATCACCGGAATCGATAACAAAAAGGAGAAACGAGCCGCATCCTCACGACGATAGCCCAGCGCCAATGCCGCAGTAATGGTGATACCACTGCGCGAAGTGCCGGGAATCAATGCCAATGCCTGAGCCAGGCCAATAAAAATGGCACCTGCAACGCCTAACCTAGCCAACGAAAACTCCCGTTTACCAAAAGCATCAGACGCCCATAGCAACGCGCCGAATACCAGCGTGGTGATAGCAATTACCAACGCTGAGCGTAGTTCACGCTCAATAAAGTCATCACCGAGGAAACCAAACACCACCGCTGGAATGGTGGCCAACGCCACCAACAAACCCAACTTCAGGTCATCATTCATCCGGCGCTGCTGAACGGCTAGGCCGGCCCCCCCCACCATGGCAATCAAATCACGGCGGTAATACATCATCACTGCCAGCAAGGTCCCCAAATGCACAGCCACATCGAACGCCAATCCCTGATCTGGCCACCCGAGGATTTGGGACGGCAGAATCAGGTGAGCGGAACTGGAAATAGGAAGAAACTCAGTAAGCCCCTGTATCAGAGCAAGAACCAAGGCTTGGAACCAATCCATGGAAAGTCCTTATTGATTGTAACGCTAGAAACCAAACGTGCGTTGAAACAACGTGCCTCGGCACCAGCTTGAGGTTACGCAGACCCGATTTAGAAAACGGCGGTGCCCTATTCGTCCGCCGTCACTTTATAGCCCTGTAGAAATTCTACAGGCATACGCCGTGGTTTGCCGGAATCCAGTGCCACACACACCCACCGAGTACGCCCGCGCAGTAATGTTAGGCTGTCGGATTCACGCACAATTTGGTAACGACGCGTAATGCTGATACGGCCATCGTTTTGTACAATCCAGGTACCGATCCTCAGGTTCTCACCCTCGAAAGCCGGCGCCAGATAATCCACTTCGGTATGGCGCGCTACCATGCCCCGGTTAAGCCTCTGATACAGATCCCAGCCCAGCCCCAGCTCGGTGGTGTGGTGCCAGGCAATCTGCTCCATAAAACGCAGATATTCAGTGTTGTTCACATGGCCCATCACATCGATGGCTTCGGCAGGCACGGTCACTGTCAGTTCATGCACATTGGGAAGATCCCAGTTGATCATCGTACTGCTCCCTGAATCACTTGATCTCGCAGATAGACCGGCTGTGCCTGTTCTGCACTCACGCCCTCTCCGCGTTCGAATGCAGGTAATGCCAGCTGCGCAACAGCTTGCGCACGGGGGTGAGCGTCAGCAACGCAGAAGCTTGCGCCATAGGCCGCCCGCAGCGCGTCTTGATACACCAACCCGGAACCAACGATCATCCATTCAGCGCACGGCAGTTCTGGCAAAGCATCAGGCTTGAACAGCCCATCACAAAGCACGGCATTAGCCGAGCCCGGCTCACACTCATAGACGCCGAGGTAAAGCTCGCCCATGCGCGCATCAAAACAAGCAATAACATGCGGATTCACCTTCAGTGCCTGCGCGCTCAGCGCACAAGCCGCTAAAGTGGAAACCCCTACCACCGGTAGATCCGCCGCGAAGGCCAAACCCTGGGTTACAGCAGCCGCAACCCGCACACCGGTGAATGCACCCGGACCATGCCCGAAAGCAATGCCATCAAGATCCGCAAGCCGGAAACCCGCCTCCGCCAGCACCCCCTCAACCATGGGCAATACCCGCTCGGTCTGCTGACGAGGCGCTTGCTCAAAGCGTTCGATTACACTGCCATTATCCAACAGCGCCACCGAGCAGGTTTCTCCTGCGGTTTCTAATGCAAGTAGTCGCGTCATGATTCCATTTTTCCCGCTTCCTGGCCCTGAGCGGCCAGATAATCAAAAAACCGCTGAACCACATCTAACTTACGGGTACGGGTCATGTTGGGCAGGCTGTTAACAAACAACTTGCCATAACTACGCGTCAGCAAACGCGGGTCTGCAACTACCAGCAACCCGGTATCTTTCGGGTCACGAATCAGCCGCCCGGCTCCCTGGCGCAGGGCCAGCACCGCTTGGGGAAGCTGGTAATCACGAAATGCATTACCGCCATTGCGGTTAATATGCTCGATGCGCGCCGCCGCCACCGGATCACCGGGTGAACCAAATGGCAGTTTATCGATAATCACACAACTGAGCGCTTCACCACGTACATCAATGCCTTCCCAGAAGCTGCTGGTTCCCAACAACACGGCATTGCCCTTTTCCCTAAACGCATCAAGCAATTCACGCCGCCCGGCCTCACCCTGCACCAACAAAGGGTAATCAAGCTTCTGGCGAAGGATAGCCGCAGCTTCACGTAACGCTCTGTGACTCGTAAACAGGAAAAAAGTGCGGCCCCTGGCTGCATTAATGACCGGTACCATGGCAGCGGTGAGTTGCGCCGTGTACTCGCTATCATTCGGCGCCGGCAGCCCTTCCGGGGCATAGAACACGGCCTGGCGCTTAAAATCGAAAGGGCTCTCCAACCTAAGGGTACGGGCAGAATCCAGCCCCAAACGGTGCTGGATATGTTCAAAGCGTCCGCCCACCGACAGCGTGGCTGAGGTGAGAATCCAGCTACACGGGTTGCGCTCACGCTGGGCTCGCAGCTGGGCCGCCACGGACAACGGCGTGCTGTGCAAGACCACAGAGCGTTTGAAGGTTTCAAACCAGTACACTCGATTCGGCTGCCCGCCTTTCAGGTAGGCGGCCAGGCAATCCACCTGTTCACTGGCGCGCCGAGAGCAGGCATCCATCCCCCGGCTCGCCTTGGCCAGCGGTCCGAGAAATGCATCCAGCTCCTGCAAAGCCTGCAACAGTGCCTCTCCGGCCTCAATCACCGCCTTATTCTCTGCCACTTCCGTCCAGGGCTCACGGCGCTCGCCGTCCCCCAGACTTAAACGCAAATCCATGCTGCTTTTATCTACGGCGGCCACTAGGCGATTTAGCTCCGCCAGATCCGCGGCGGTATGGCCCGCTTCAGACAGGCTATCGCGGCCCAATTCCTGAATCTGTCTGGTGCTCAATGTGTCGGCGAAAAACGCCGCCGCGATTTCGGGTAGCTGATGGGCTTCATCGAAAATCACCGTATTGGCGGTGGGCAGCAACTCCGAGGCGACACCATTGCCGCGTAACGCTGCATCGGCGAAAAACAGGTGGTGGTTAACCACCACTAAGTCTGCTTCTTGAGCCTCTTTACGTGCCTTCATCAACGGGCATTCGTTATAGCGGGGGCATTCCGTTCCCAGGCAATTGTCCGCGGTGCTGGTTACCCAGGGCCATACTGGCGCATCTTCCGGAATCTGTTGCAGCTCAGCGATATCACCAGTGCGAGTGCGCGCTGCCCAGTGCGACACAATCTGCATCTGCCCAACGGTCTCACGGGTGAGAAAACGGGCGTCTTCTTGATGCAGCTCCAATCGATACGGACATAGGTAGTTAGCGCGCCCTTTTAGCAGCGCCACTTTACGCGGCAAGTTCAGCGCCTTCTTGACCATGGGCAGGTCTTTAAAGAACAGCTGGTCCTGCAAGCTTTTGGTGCCGGTGGACACCAACGTCGGGCCTTCCGATAGCAGTGCAGGTACTAGGTAAGCTAGCGTTTTACCGGTGCCCGTTTCCGCTTCCACTAACAACGTGGCACCACTGCCAATCACGTCTTCCACCGCATCCGCCATTTCTAGTTGCGGTTCACGGGGCTGATACCCAGGCAGAAGCGGCGCAAAGCGCACTAAATCGGTAAGATGATTACGGGCGGTAGTCACATAATTTCCCTGAAACGTGTCTGCACTCGGGGCGGGCAAAATACAAGCTGTTAGCATCGCCCAACGCGCGCGCAGAGCATAGCCGATTCGCCCCTAGAACCCAACGCGAGAGCACGACGAGAAGGCAATATGGTCGACTATACCTTAATCATTCTGGCCGGCGGACAGGGCCAACGCATGGGCGGTGCCGACAAAGGACTGGTGGAACTGGACGGCAAGCCGCTGGTCGCTCATCTGCTCGATAATCTGCTTCCTCGTCCCAGCCGCATTGTGATTAGCGCCAACCGCAATATTGACCGCTACCACGCTTGGGGTGATGAAGTCGTTGCGGATCTACGCGAAGGTTTTTGCGGTCCGCTGGCCGGACTAGAAACAGCACTAGCCGCAAGTCATGGTCTGTGCCTGTGCCTGCCCTGTGACTTACTAAAACCAGCCACTGAAATGATCGAGGGTTTACTGGCCTCGGCGTCATCTGAGCATATCTGCGTTGTCCACGACACACTACGTCGACAACCGCTATGCATGGCCTTATATGCCGAACATTGGCAGGGAGCGCTGGGTGATTATCTGGATGCAGGCAAGCGCAGTGCGCACGGCTGGCTAGACCAGGTTCCTGTACACCCGGTGACCATAACCACGCCATTGCAGAACCTGAATGACATTGAGAAACGGATATATGAATAGCTAACGCGCACAATGCCCCGAGCATGGGACATTGTGCGTTTTCAAAAAAATGCCCGCACAAGGCGGGCATTTTTCAGATCGGATTGCCAATATTAGGCAGTCACGTCCTGGATCTGCTTCATCATGGCAAGCTGATCAGCAGAAGGCTGTGCGGTTTGCAGAGCCATCAGTTTACTCATGTCGCCTTCAACGCGAATCTGGCCGCTCATAAAGCCTTGCATGCCTGCAGACTGGTCACCTTCGATGAAGATGCGCTTGGCCAAGTCGGCCGGCAGAATCATGGTAGTCGGAGCGTCAGCGTGATGACCTTCTTCAATCATGCCGCCAACCAAAGCCAGCTTTTTATCGTCACCATCAGCATTAACGCTGATGTTGATCACCAAGTCAGCCAACGCTGCTGGCGTTTCAAGGTTACCCGCGCTTTCACGGATCTCTTTTACTTTTGCAAACCATTCGTCAGACAAAAATTCGAGGCTCATTTTCGTTTCTCCTTAAACCTATCGATGTAACTTCGACGCCCCCTCTCACAGGGCTGGCACAGTCTTTGTTGCTGCGAGCCAATTCAAACGAGCGTTCGAAACTTACCCGTACCTTATAGAAAGGCTCAGAGGGTGGCAATAGCCGCAGATGAGTCCTTACAGGCCAAAAAAGCCTGGCAAAATTCCGAGCTTATCGGTTGCTTGATAATCGGATTTCAGCGCTGTAATCAAAGGTCATAACCGCGCTCTTCATGCAACGCAATATCCAGGCCCTGGGTCTCTTCCTCGGCGGTGACCCGTAGCGGTGCAAACAAGCCTACCAGCTTGAGCAAGCCCCACGTCACCAAGGCGGTGTACACAAAGGTTGCCACCACACCCAACGCCTGCACACCCAGCTGATCCAGCATGGTGTATTCCGGTTTGGCAAACCCGTAGCCGGAGAACAAACCCAACTCCGTAGAGGCAAACACCCCTGCCAACAAGGTGCCAAGGATGCCGCCAATACCGTGGACAGGGAAAACATCAAGGGAGTCATCGATTTTCAGCTTGTGCTTAACAAAGATCACCATGTAAAAACAGATCACGCCAGCCGATAGGCCAATCACCAGCGCAGCGGCCGGACTAACAAAGCCCGACGCCGGGGTAATGGTTCCCAACCCTGCAACCATGCCCGTGGCAATGCCCAGAGCAGACGGCTTACCGAATTTTTTCCATTCCATGGTCATCCAGGCCAGTGAACCGGCGGCGGCAGAAATGTGCGTTACCAGCATCGCCATGGCTGCATCACCATTGGCGGCTAACGCAGAGCCACCGTTAAAGCCGAACCAGCCCACCCACAACATGCCGGCACCGGTTACCGTCATGGTCATGTTGTGCGGCATCATGCCTTGGGTGGGGAAGCCTTTACGGTTACCGAGCACCACCGCTGCCACCAACGCCGCCACACCGGCGGTGATATGCACCACGGTGCCTCCGGCAAAATCATACAGCCCCAGATCGGCTAACCAGCCGCCGCCCCAAACCCAGTGACAAACAGGAATATACACACCCAACAACCAGAGAATAGAAAACGCCAGCATGGGACCGAAGCGCATACGCTCGGCAAAGGCACCGACGATCAGCGCCGGGGTGATGATCGCAAAGGTCATCTGAAACAACCCATGCAAACTTTTCGGTAAGGTGCCTTCCAAGGTACCGCGGTTGATTCCAGAAAAGAAAACATGGTCCAAGCCACCAATCCAGGCATTCATGCTGCCCCCATCGGAAAAAGCGAGAGAATAACCACAGACCAACCACACTAGCGACACAGCGCAGGTAATAGCAAAACACTGCATCAACACCGAGAGGATATTCTTGCTGCGTACCAGCCCACCGTAGAACAGGCTCAAACCCGGCAGCGTCATAAATAACACCAACGCGGTGGCAGTGAGAATCCAGGCGCTGTCACCGGTATCCAGGCCATCGGCCAGAGCCAACGAGGGCAGCATCAACAATACAGCAATCAATTTTTTCATTATGGGCCCCTTAAATGGCTTCGCTGCCAATTTCTCCGGTACGGATACGGATAACCTGCTCAAGATCCGTCACAAAAATTTTACCGTCACCAATCTTGCCCGTCCCCGCGGCCTTCATAATGACGTCGATGGCCTGGTCCAGCTGCTCATCACTGACCGCCAACTCCAACTTCACCTTGGGAACAAAATCCACCACGTATTCCGCCCCCCGATACAGTTCAGTGTGCCCTTTTTGACGGCCAAACCCCTTTACCTCGGTAATCGTCATTCCCTGTACCCCCACCTGGGCCAGGGCATCACGTACCTGGTCGGCCTTAAACGGCTTAACCACCGCTGTCAGCATTTTCATTGCCTCTCTCCTTGTCCTCATGCACCAACACAACACGCGCCGGAAATTTGCACCGGCAAGGAGCATTCAATAATCATGCCACATAATAGTGCGCACCATTTCAAGTGGTTAGCGACTAACCAAACTTATCTCGCACCACAAATGAACATTAACTCAGCCATGCGCACCACCGGCGCACACATTCAGCATTGAGTTAACGAATAAAGAGCCATAAAACGGAAGGGATGCCCGGCATGCACAATAAAAGGACAAAGGGCCATTCTGAGCGGCAATCCGGCACAAAAAGTAGGCAAGACGGGCAACGGAGATCCCGTTACCCGCAGTAAGCAGATAGATTAGTAGAGGTAGTTAAACATCTTACGGCGATATTCGCTGGCCAGTGGATCGCCTTTAGGGAGGCATTCGAACACTTCTAGCAACGCATTACGCGCCACTCCATCGCGGAAATCACTGTGGTTGCAGAGCAGCTGCAGCAGCGCCTCAAGCCCCTGCTTGAACTGGCCAGCGGCAGCGGCCTGCAGCCCGTAGGCATAAAGATCCTCGGCAGTCGGCTTGTCGGCAATACGGGCAGACAAATCCGCCAAGCTTTGCCCTGCACCTTCCAATTTATCCAACAATGCAAAGCGCGCCCGGAACGGCCGTAGAGGCTCCGCATCTTCTGTCACTTGTGCCAGCACCGACTGGGCATCATCCAGACGGCCTTCACCCAACAGCAGTTCTACCAACAAGGCGCGAATGGCATGCTTGTCTGGGCTCTGCTCCAGCGTCTGGCGCAATGCCCCTTCTGCTTGCTCGGTGTGGCCGGCTTCAATGGCCATACGCACCTGCTCGATAAACCCTTCTTCCTGTTGCTGCTGTGCGGCTTCGGGGTCCACCACAGGAGCCAACCACTGGCGTATCGCGCCTTCGGTCTGGGCTCCATCCAACTCGCTGACCAACTTTCCTTGAAACACCAGTTTGAGACTGGGCAGGCTGCGCACACCAAACTGACTGGCCAACATTTGCTGCTCATCGGCATTCACATTGGCCAGAATCACCTTGCCCTGATATTCGTTGACTAGGCGCTCTAGGATTGGCGCCATCTGCTGACAGGGTTCGCTCCAACTCGCCCAGAAACCCACGATCACCGGAATCTGCTGGGACTGTTCAAGGATTTGCTGAATATTCTGCTCGGTAGCTTCAATGATAGGGCTGTTTGGCTGCAACGCTATGCTCCTGAAAACGCATTCAAAGTGGTACCAAGTGTAAGCTATCGTCCAGATTAAATCTGGTTAAACCCTGTGCAACCTGAGGCGTTAGCGCGTTAGACTGAAATTAGATGTGTGGTTTGCAGTTCATGGTAACGGTTTCATACCTTCGCCATGGACGATAGCCGCATGTTGGAAGGCATTCACCCCAGGCAAAGGAGATCACCATGCTTAGCCTCTTGGCTATTGTGTTGTTAATTGCCACGCTGATGACCCTCTTCTATCAGCAAATCAGCCGAGGCATTGGCAGTGCCGTTTTCGTTATCGTGTGGCTGCTCTGCGGCTTCCTCGCATCTTGGCTGTTCCACCCCCTTTCCCTCATTCTGCTCGCTGCTGGCGTCACCGTGCTTAACCACGTGGACCTGCGACAAAAATTTATTACTAAACCAGTCTACAACGCGTTGGCCAAGGTTATGCCTGCCATTGGCGATACCGAACGGGAAGCCATTGAAGCGGGCACCACTTGGTTCGAGGCCGACCTATTCTCCGGCCGGCCAGACTGGGAAAAATTTGCCCATATCCAGTTCACTCCCCTCACCGAAGAAGAGCAGTCGTTCATCGACAATGAAGTGGTTGAACTGTGTGACATGCTAGATGAGTGGCAAATTTTCCACGAACTGCGCAATCTGCCTGAGGAAGTCTGGGATTTCCTTAAGCACAAGGGTTTCTTCAGCCTGATTATTCCTACCGAGTATGGCGGCAAAGCTTTTTCACCCTATGCGCAAAGTCGCATCATGAGCAAAATCGCAACCCGCTCGCTTACTGCCGCCGTCACCGCCATGGTGCCCAACTCTCTTGGCCCCGGTGAACTGCTAGCCGAATACGGCACCCAGGAACAAAAAGACCGCTGGCTGCCCGGTCTCGCCAAGGGCGATGAGATTCCCTGCTTTGGGCTCACTGGGCCAGAAGCCGGCTCCGATGCAGGGGCCATCCCCGATACCGGGGTCATCTGCAAAGGCAAGATTGACGGTAAGGAAGTGCTGGGCATGCGCCTGAACTTCGCCAAACGCTGGATCACCCTGGCCCCCGTAGCTACAGTCGTCGGCTTGGCTTTCAAACTGTATGACCCGGAAAAGCTGCTCGGTGATACCGAGGACTTAGGCATTACCTGTGCGCTGATTCCCGCCGATACCAAAGGGGTGGAAATCGGTCGCCGGCACTACCCCGGCTCACCGTTCATGAACGGCCCCATCAACGGCAAAGATGTGTTCGTACCCTTGGATGCCATCATCGGGGGGCCGGATATGGCCGGTAAAGGCTGGCGCATGCTGATTGAGTGTCTTGGTGCTGGCCGCGGCGTCTCTCTGCCTGCACTGGCCACGGCCAGTGGCGAAATGGGCTACCGCATGACCGGCGCCTTTGGGCGCATCCGGCGCCAGTTCAATACGGCCGTAGGTGAATTCGAAGGGGTGCAGGAAGCCTCTGCAAATGTGGCGGCACTGGCCTATACCCTGGAAGCTTACCGTCATCTGGTAACTCGCTCACTGGAAGACGGCGCTCCGTCTGTGGTTACGGCCATGGCCAAGTACCATGCCACCGAAATGATGCGCGAGCTGATCAACCACGGCATGGATATCGCTGGCGGGCGTGGCATTCAACTCGGTCCAAGGAACTTCTTGGCCCTGCCTTATCAGTCCACGCCTATTGCCATTACCGTGGAAGGCGCCAATATTCTCACCCGCTCGTTGATGATCTTTGGCCAAGGGGCCATGCGTTGTCACCCGTTCCTTTACGATGAACTGCAAGCCATTCAGGCGGAAGATAAAAAGCAGGGGCTGCAGGATTTTGATGCTCTGTTCTTCTCACACGCAAGTCATACTCTGGGTAATATCAGCAGTGCCATTGCCCAAGCATTAGCCAGCCCCTACCTGTCCGACGCTCCGGGCAATGCTGATGCCTTCAGTGCCCCCTGGTATCGCCTGATCAACCGTTACAGTGCAGTGCTGGCCAGCACCTCGGACATGGCCCTTGCCCTGCTCGGCGGCGACCTCAAGCGGCGCGAACTGCTGTCTGCTCGCCTGGGGGATGTACACAGCCAGCTGCTGATCGCCTGCGCGATTCTCAAGTATCACGCCACTCTGCCCCGCGACGAGGCAAACGATGCCCACGCGCATTACGCCCTGCGCTTGGCTTTCAGTCGAGCCCACGATTCTCTAGAGGCCTTCACCAGCAACTTTGGTTTTTTCGGTATCGGCCGTGTGCTTAAGCGTCTGTTCTTCCCGCTGGGCCGACCCTGCAAGGCTCAAGCCCCAAGCGATGACCAAATCCGCGCTCTTGGGCAAATGATCATGGAACCCAGCTCAGTACGCGATGCCTTGGCAGAGCCGGCCTATATCTCCCAGGACCCGGAAGATTCCATTGGCCGCGTAGAAGCCACCTTCAACAAACTACTGGAAGTGGAGCCTGGATTCCTAGCGTATCTAAAAGCAGAGGGCAAAGGTCAGCTGGAAGGCAAGACCGTACTGGAAAAGCTTCAGGATGCGGCGCGCAAAGGCATCATCAATGAAAGCCAGGTGGAGGCCATCAATGAGTACGACGCCATGCGTTACGATTGCCTGCTCACCGACGCCTTTGACAAGGATCTGAAGGAGGTGCAAGTACACGCCGAACGACCAATGATATAACCCCCCTAAGGGGCGCAGTGGCCAAAACCACTGTGCCCCTCTCCTTCTCCCCATCATACCGAGTTAAAGAGCGCTATCTTGAAAGGGCAAGCCGTGCGCTCGTGCCCACACAAACATTAACCAGTGCTCATTTTCACAAAATCGCAACACTCGCATTCTTCGCCAAAATGCCGCTTTTTCCAGCAGTTAATCCCCCTCACGCTCGTTTTCAAACAGATTTAACATTCAGATCAGCCTTTTAGTGCTTTTACGCATGGTCGCTTTCGTCTAGTCTTGCCCAAATTACGCCCCACCGGGCCCGGAGCACTATTTCGCCTCCCTTTGCCCCTCGGACAACAGGTCAGTAATGACAGCAGTCGTCGAAGAAAAAACCGCAATCGAATTCAAGGGCCGCATGCTAATGATGACGGTCCTCCAGCTGAAAAACCTGGATACCAACGTGCTTCACCAGCAGGTGAGCCAACGTCTGGAGGATGCCGCCCAGTGGCTGCAGGATGCCCCTGTGGTGATTGATGTCAGCCCTGAGCTGGACAACGACCCTGTGGCTCTGATGGCGGCCGTAGACACCCTGCGTAGCTTGGGAGTCAACCTGGTGGCTCTGGCCCGCAGTGAACATATAGATGCAGATACCGCATCGATGCTAGGCCTAGGCACCCTAAGCCTAGCAGGCGGCCGTGATATACCCCGACGCACTGAACCTGCACCGGCCAGCAACGAGGACGCTCCCGAAGCCACGCCCGCAGCACAACACGTTGAAACCATGGTGATCGACCAGCCGGTACGCTCCGGTCAGCAGGTTTACAGCCGTGGCGATCTGATTGTGCTGGCCCCGGTTAGCACTGGTGCCGAAATCATGGCCGACGGCAACATCCACGTTTACAGTAACTTGCGTGGCCGCGCCCTGGCCGGTGTTCGCGGCAACACCAGCGCGCGTATTTTTTGCCAGCAACTGAATGCCGAACTGGTATCCATTGCCGGCCATTACCGGGTAGCCGAAGACCTGCCCGAGTCATACCGTAACAAGCCTGTGCATCTATGCATGCAGGGCGATGCGATGCATTTTACCGCGCTGAACTAGCGTGTATGAAACATGAAGGTAAGGAGAAGAGCGTGACGAAGATCGTGGTCGTGACATCCGGCAAGGGTGGCGTCGGCAAAACCACCACCAGTGCAGCGCTGGCCACAGGCCTTGCCCTGCGCGGTTTTAAAACCACTGTGATTGATTTCGATGTAGGCCTGCGCAATCTGGACCTGATCATGGGGTGCGAACGCCGTGTGGTCTATGATCTGGTCAACGTGATTAGTGGCGATGCCAACATCAAGCAAGCACTGATCAAGGACAAGAAGGTGGACAACCTGTTCATCCTTCCGGCCTCTCAGACTCGCGACAAGGACGCCCTTACCATCGAAGGTGTGGAAAGCGTACTAAACGCCCTGCGTGACGACATGCAGATGGATTACATCATCTGCGACAGCCCCGCCGGCATCGAAAAAGGCGCCCTTATGGCCGCCTATTTCGCCGACGAAGCCGTCGTCGTCACCAACCCGGAAGTCTCCAGCGTGCGGGACTCCGACCGCATCATCGGCATCCTTGCCAGCAAGACTCGCCACGCCGAACAGGGTGATGGGGATATCCCTGCCCGCCTGTTGCTGACCCGCTACTCCCCGGAACGGGTGGAAAACGGGCAGATGCTCTCGGTGGAAGACGTGCAGGAAATCCTTGCCATCGAGTTACTCGGCGTAGTGCCGGAATCCCAGGCCGTACTCAATGCCAGTAACGCTGGTAGCCCGGTAATTCTGGACACGGATTCCGATGCAGGAAAAGCGTATAGCGACGCCGTGGCCCGTTTCCTCGGCGAGCAATTACCGCATCGCTTTATCACCACGAATAAGAAAGGTCTATTCGGCCGTCTGTTTGGAGGCTAACGGATGAGCATCTTTAGTTATTTGCTTCCCAAAAAGCAGAACACGGCATCAGTGGCGAAAGAGCGCTTGCAGATCATTGTGGCCCGCGAACGCTCCACACGCGGTGGCCCAGATTATCTGCCGCAGCTTCAAGAAGAGCTGCTTCAGGTGGTCCGCAAATATGTTCCTGTGGACCAAGACGCCGTGAACGTCCAGGTAGACCGGGAATCCGGGTGTGAAATTCTAGAGTTGAATATCACCCTGCCGGAAGGCTGATTCCTAAAGCAACCGCCCCTGTTGTAGGCTACTACTACTGCACAGGGGTGCTCGCTACTCGCGTCTCCCTGCCCTGTTTACTTTCGACGAAACCGCTAAACCTTTCTCGGCGGCAACACCTGCCACTGCGGCTCGTCGTACTCGCCGATTACGCTGACCTCAACCACCTTGGCGTGCTTTTCCAAAATCGCTTTTACCTTTGCGCTACGGCTATCGTCTTTAGCATCACGGTGTGCCTTGCTCTCCCAATGAGCGATGGCCAGCACCGTATCAGAGTGGCCAATTTTGCGGTGCAGGTAAGTCCCTTTTGCCCCAGCACTTTGCTGAATAATTTCACTGGCCTCCACCCAACCCTTAGCATACTCATCCACGCTAAAGCCAGGCTTCACCCTCACTTCGAATATAAACTTCATTATCGCTCTCCCTGCCGATAGAACTGGGCCAACAAGCGGTACAGCGCCGGCCAGTCCTTGTAAAGCTGATCCGGCCCTTCAAAAAACGCCTCGCTACACACCGCAAAAAATTCACCCGGGCCGGTCAACGCATAGGCATCCACCGGCATGTGCCGGTGGTGCTGATAATCGCTCAGCAGCTCTTCCCAGCATGCGGTAAAGGTTTCATGCCATTGCTTCGGGTTCATCCCGGTATGCAGTGGCGGCCTGCCGTTGGCACCATTGCGGCGCATATCCAGTTTGTGGGACATCTCGTGAATCACCACATTACTGGCTTGATTGCTCGGGGCACAAGCCTCCTCAATCGCGTCCCAAGAGAGAATAACCGGCCCCTGGTGCCAAGCCTCTCCAGCCAACACCGGACCTCGAGTATGAACAACGCCATCCTCACTGAAATGAGGGCGATTAGGAATGAACGCGTCCTCATACAAAATCACCGTGTACCAACCGTCATACCAGTCCAACCCTAGGTACAGAATCGGCACGCAAGCCATGGTGGCCACTTTCAGGCACATGGCATCGGTATAGGCAAAGCCGCCGCCAGACGCAATGCTTTTGCGGGCCAGAAAACGCAGCGACAGATCAAACAATGCCTGCCGCTCTTGCCCCTCAAATCGAACCATTAATGGCCAGTCCGCCACAGCGGCCTCCCACTCCTCGCGGGTATAGCCCATTTTCTTAACGCGTCGGGCATCACGCCAGTTTTTCCAGGCTGCAAACATCCATTGTCCTCGTACAATCGGTCATTTGTGTTGTGCGACGCCACCTACTCTGACCATCAAAGCGACATTTCACCAGCCATTACCCGCCAACACGCCTGTGCTACCATCGCCGGTCTGTCTCAACTGCGAACCCTGCTCAGTGACTATCCGCCAAGCTTATAAAGCCGACCTGCTGCTTCTAGTGGTCACCCTTCTGGCTGCCATCAGCTGGATGTTCTCCAAAGAAGCCGTACTGGCCATGCCTCCCTTGTTGTTCATGTCACTGCGCTTTCTGCTAGCCTCTGTGCTGCTAGGCTGCATAGCCCATCGCCAGCTGCGCCGGCTGTCGCGCCAGCAGCTGATACGCAGCGCGCGCGTGGGGCTGGTATTCGGCACCGCGATGAGTTTCTGGATTGTCGGCCTAGCGGTGGGTGATCACGTGGGCGAAGGCGCCTTCCTGACCAGCTTGGGAGTGGTGCTGGTGCCAGTGATTGCCCGTATTGTCTTTGCCGAAACGGTGCCCACCAGCACTTGGCTGGCCTTGCCTGTCGCTGCCGGAGGCTTGGCCCTACTATCACTTGAGCAAGGGTTGCATCTAGATGTGGGCCAGCTCTGTTTTGTGGCCGCCGCGACCATCTTTGCACTGTACTTCAACCTCAATACTCGCGCGGCCAATACTATCGCCATCCAATCAGCCAGCGGTGAGAGTATCGAACACCCACGTATACCGGCCATGGCACTGACTACCGTCGTGTTGGCCGTGGTGGCTCTGGTGACCGGTACGCTGTCAGCCTTCAGTGAACCCTGGGTTCCGGTGTTTACGTCGATGACCCCCACTCTGGTGATGTGGATTGTGCTCAGTGCCAGCATTGGCACAGCGCTGCGTTTTCTGGTTCAGACCTATGCACAAAGCCTTTCCCTAAACAGTCACGGTGTAGTGATTATGGTGCTGGAACCCATGTGGACAGCATTAATTGCGGCGGCCTGGTTCGGCGAACACATGACCTGGATCCAGCTGGCGGGGTGCGCTTTAATTTTTATTTCCTTGCTGGTCAACCGTTGGCGGAGGGTACGGACTTTGCTGAAATCACTGATCGCACCGAAATGCCCCTAACAGGCGCTCGAATGCACCTAGCGTGCTCAACCTCTATGCGCCAACGTCCGACGCTAGAAGCACAACACCCTGAAAAGACCCGTTAGCGGGGTAAAAACGTGGACAAATACTTGGCCGCGGGATGTGCAACGGGTTACGACAAAACAAACCCTAAAGGCAATACAGGCTAGGGAATAGCGGATGGTGAGTGCATGACGCACTCACCACGGTAAGCAATCAGCTTTTATGGCTTTTCAACAAAGCGTCCACCTTGTCGATATATTTGCCTTTGGCTTCGTCCGCACTCAACCCTTTCAACTTGGCCCAAGCGTCATACTTGGCACGTCCCACCATATCCATCATTCCTGGGCGCTTGCCAGACACATCGCCCGTGCTGCCCTGCTTGAAATGGGCATAAAGAAACAGCAAGTCATTATTGGACGGTTTGCTATCAAGGGTTTTAACATCTTTCTGGGCTTGTTCAAATCGGGCAGTATCGGTCATGATGTTTCCTGTCAGATGTGGGCATTGTTGTATAAGGTAGCACTAGGGAGCGATTAAAAAACCCATAGTATGCGCCTTGATTCCAGTGGAAATAGTGCGCTGTGATCGTATCGGAATCAACATAAGCGCGGGCAACAAAAACATAACAAAGAATAATCAGGTTACGTCATGAACGACGCAGAGCAATTCCAGACCGATCAGACCATCGACCCACAACAGGAAAGCATTCTTCGCGATGCACTCAATACCTTTATGGTTCAGTTTGATCGCGACCTAGAACAACGCTATAAGCAACACTCTCATGACCGCACACTGGATCTGATCAATCGCTCAATCTATCTGATGCTTGGCCTTTACCTGCTCGTGGTAGTGCCCGTTATCCTAATAGTAAAAACACCGGAAATGGCAGCCTGGCGCAATTATGGTGTGTACCCCATTGCCGTGGCTTTGGTAGGCCTCTGGTCCTGCACCCGTTTAGACTGGTTGCGCCCCTACGCCATTATCGTCATGTATCTGGCTTTGTGGTTGTCACTCTCAGGCACCATTCTGGGGGGCATTCGCTTCAATAGTAGCTTCCCAGGGCAAGTTTCATCCTTTGAAAGCATCTACCTACTTATTATCGCGTTCTCTATTCTACGCTTGCCACCACGGCAAACCTTAATTACCGCCATCATCGCTGCGGTGTTTGCCCTCGCGATTAGCGTGATTACAGCGCTCAACATTCATCTTCTGTTAATAATGCTATCCTTCTCCATTCCACTGATGATCTGCACAGTGAACGGTTATATTCTCGACATCAGCGCCCGGCGTAACTTCGCCAACAATTTGTTGCTAGCACACGAATCTGCACAACTGAATCGCTGGCGCGCACAGGCAGAGAAAGACGCCAACCGACAGCAGCAGCTCAATCTCTTTATGGGGCAAATCGCCGGTAATCTGACTCCCTCGCAATTACTCGAACGGGTGCTGGGCTATTTAGTACAGCACGTAGGTGCGAAAATTGGCGCAGCCTACATGCTTGAAGGTAATCAGCTTATTCGCAAAGCCAGCTGGGCCTTAAGTGGCGAAGCGCAGGCCAGAGAGGTAGTACCCGCCGATGAAGGGCTACTCGGCGCCGCTCTGAATCAACGTTTGCTCATACAACAACATCAGGTCCCAAAACATTATCTGGATTTGGAAACCGGGCAGGGGAAAAGTCCTCCAGGAGCTGTGCTACTCTGGCCACTGATCCAAGGAGACCACCCTCTGGGCATCATAGAAATTGCCAACTTCGAAGGTTTCGATCAGGAACAGCAAACACTCATCAGCGAACTACATCACCCCCTATCCTTTTCGCTACAATCCGCCCAGCACCGCCAGCATCTCCTTGATCAGTCCGGCAAAACTGCCAACGCCTGAATCAATCAATGCCGCGAGCAGCTTTTTCCGCTTTCAGCGGGGCGGATAACTGCGCAGGTTTGCGCGGAACAATATCCGCCAACGACGCGGTCATTCGCGCCATATCAGCATCAATATCGCCCGTCGGCAGAAAGCAATCTACAATCCGGACCTGCCGGCGCCGGTAACAGAAACCTAACACGACAATCGGCACCTGCATTTGCTCAGCAATACGGTAAAACCCGGTTTTCCAACGCTTGGCGCCTTTACGCGTCCCCTCCGGCGTTAGCCCAAGCCAAAATGGTGTTTCCCCCATCACCGACGTCGTCTGGTCCACCACATCCCTGGCACTTTCTCGATTCACAGGGATGCCGCCCAGCCAGTACATGAACCGCCCAAGACGACCTTTAAACAACGTGTGCTTACCCATGAAGCGCACATCCAAGCGCAAAGACTGAATAGCACTGATACCAATGACCCCGTCTATGTTCGACGTGTGTGGCGCCACCGCCAAAACTGCCCGAGGCGTATCGGGCAAATCACCAACAATACGCCACCCCATAACAGTCAAAATCAGCCGCCCTAGCGCCGCCAACAGCCAGTGCCCACGACGAGGCACTTGCTTACCTAAAGTCCGCGCCGTGAGTGGCACCAGTTCCGATTTCATGCAAATACCGTAAAGGTTTGTCGACTCAACGCCACAGCCTTACCCGCAGCATCCCAAACCACCGCCTGACTTTGACCATAGCCATCACTGCATTGGTCCGTGTTTACCCGATATTGCCATAAAGTCTCCGGCGAGTGGACACTAGGGTCATCCAAGAGCTCCATGGTCCAGGTCAAGGAACTGGCGGGTGCTGGCCCTTTGAGCAGAGGTAAAACTGAAGGCGCCCAGGTATCCACCAATGCAATCAGCGCTGCGGTGCTCATGGTTTCCGGCGGCACAGTAAACCCCATGTAACCACCGTAATCGGGCTCAGAACTGCCACTGAACGGCGGCATGCCTTCTGCGTAATGGATATTAAAATGGGAAAAAAAATCCGGCGTCAATCCTTTGATAAACGGTACCGAAATACTCTGCTCTGGAGATTTCATCACTGGGGCCGATGGCCCTTCTACCACTACACTGGATTGGCGACTGGCCCCAAAGCTGGCCAACATAACCGCTACCACCTGCCCTCCTTGACGGGCGGAGACCATGGCCTGCATAACGGATTTGCCTTCCCGAAACACAGTCTCGTCTAGTGCCACCGGACCCGGCACCGCAGGGGCGACAAAAGAGAGAGAAAAACTGCGTAGAAACCTCCCGCGAGCCACGGTTTTTTCTAAATGTTCAAACAGCACCGCCCCCACCAGGCCACCAAATAAGGTCCGGCCCTGCCCCCACCCTTCTGGAAACGTGGCGTTACCCTGGCCATCAATCGTGGCTAGAATCTCATCGAATGTCATGGTCTCTCACTTCTGCGTGTTTTGAATTTGCGGTGCTTTATTTACCATTCCTGCGAAGCCAGTAAAAGTCATTATGCCGGCTCAAAGAGGATTAACGGCGCCATAACCAGCAACAATGCACATAAAACAGCCAAAAAATGTGTTTTCCCATGCGCTTGTTCCTCCTTGCCGGTAGCATAGGCGCCCCTTTTTTAGTTTCGCCAGTATGGAGACAATGACATGACCTGGTTGAAATCCCGACGTCTGCAGTATCTGCTGGCCATCACCGCTCTCTTTTTCTCGTTGATGGTTGTACTACGTGTCGTCTTTTATTTTGGCTTTTCAGAAATTCCATCCTCAACAACCGCAAACTCTGAAGCCGTGCCTAGCGCCTTGGGCATTGGACTGCGTTTTGACTTGCGACTCGCCCTGCTGATAATGCTGCCGTTAGCCGCCTTGGCCTACCTGCCACGGTTTAACATACTAAACAGCGGCCTGATGCGGTTTCTTGCCCATAGCTACCTGATCATTGTTTTGGTCCTGCTCGGTCTCACCTACGTTCTTGATTTTGGCCACTATGCCTATTTAGGCGAACGGCTCAACGTGACTGCCCTGCGTTTCTTGCAAGACACTCGAGACTCCACCTTGATGGTCTGGGAAAGTTATCCGGTAATCTGGATCACCTTGGGCTTAATTGCCGGCGTGGCGGTTTGTTATTGGCTTGCCAGAATAGCCGAACACAAGTTACTGCAACGACCCGCCACAAAAATTTCTTGGCTACAGGCCACTGCCGGGTTTTTGGTTTGCTTCACTCTTTTCTTCTTTGCCATTCTTGGTCGAGTCAGCAACATCAACATTCTCAACCCGATTCCGCTTCGCTGGAGTGAAGCCTTTGTCTCCGGAGACCGGGCTATCGGCGCCTTGGGTCTCAATCCTGTTCTCTACTTTCGCGACACGCTGGTCATTCCTGTTTCCCCCTTTGATGAGGATAAAGTTACCGAGTATTACCCCCTGATTGCCGATCACCTTGGCATCCCCGAACATCAACGTCAGGATTTGAATTTTACGCGCATGATGGATGTACAGAGTCACAAGCTTGATTATGACCGCCCCCCTAATGTGGTCTTCATCATGCTTGAGTCACTGGGCGCCAGCCGTGTAAGCAGCTACGGTTTACCCGTTGAGAGCACCCCGAACTTAGATCAACTGGGCCACGATGGCTGGCGTTTCGAGCATTTCTATGTCCCAGTAACTGGCACCGCCAAAACGATATGGGCCACGTTTACCGGTATCCCAGATGTGGCTCCAATTGAAAGCGCCAGTCGCAACCCTCTGACCAGTCACCAACGCACAGTGCTGAACGCATTTGAGGGATACCGAAAATTCTATTTCATTGGCGGGAATGCCGGCTGGGCAAATCTGGATGGCTTCGTACAGCAAACCATCGACGGACTCGAACTGCATGAAGAAGGTGACTGGCAATCCCCGGACGTGGACGTCTGGGGCATTTCCGACCTGAACCTATTCCGGGAATCTAACCAAATTCTCGCTGAGCTACCGGAAGATCAACCCTTCTTTGCCTTTATCCAAACCGCAGGCAACCACCGGCCTTTCACCATTCCTGAGAATAACGGTGACTTCCAAGCCCGCACGGACCTATCCGATGAAGAGCTAGCCAAATTTGGCTTCCGAAGCGCAGCCCAGTTCAACGCAGTACGCCTGTTGGATTACAACGTGGGTAAATACATGCAATGGGCCAAAGAAAGCGATTACTTCGACAACACCATCTTCGTATTCTTCGGCGATCACAGTAATCGAATCACCACCTTGCCACACATGCCGGCCATGGATCAGCTGGAATTAGAAAGCAACCATGTGCCACACATCCTGTATGCCCCCAAGTATCTTAAACCCAGGGTCATCAAGGAATCGGTAGGCCTAGTGGACGTGCTCCCCACCATAGCCGGTATGCTAGGGCTGCAATATCCAAACACCACCCTTGGTCGGGACTTCCAAATTCCTGCTCCCGAAGGCGATCGCGCCAATTTTGTGGTGCTGAGGGAAGGCCCCAGTCCAATCTACGGCATGGTGACAAAAGATTTTCTAGTCCGGATGAATGCTGATGGCAGCAATGCCACCTTGCATGATCTGCATAGTGACACCCCCAGCCATGACGAAGCCGCGCAACATCCTGAAGCCTTTAAGCAACTATTTGATCTTGCCCGAGGCCAATACGAAACAGCGCGCTACATGTTTTACGATAATGTGGATAAGTGATAGGCAACACCGCTCATCCAACATGCAACATCTGCAATAAATGCGCGTATTAATACTAAGAAGCCGCACCCAAACCAGGGTGCGGCCATCTCTATTTCGCTTTTTGACCACGCCAGTCCCTCACAACAGGACTCCCCCTCGCCATACTAGGATCAGGTTTAGCCAGTAATCTCAGCCAACCCTCTTCTGAAGTGTAGCCCAACGCTTTCTTGCTGCAGACGTGTAACTATATTCGGGGTGCCTCTGGAAAACGGTTTGTAGGCTCAATCCGATGACTTACCACTGCACATCGGGCAAACAAGAAAAAGCTTCCCGTAGTCCTTGCGACCATGCCTCACCCAGGGCGCGAAAATTCGCATCGTTCTCCGTAACATTGTGGTGATTATTCAGGCTGAGGCTGTCTTTCTGGTAGAGCAACACATCAAGGGGTAAGCCCACCGATAAGTTAGAACGGATAGTAGAATCCAAGCTAATAAGTGCACATTTTGCTGCATCTTTTAGCGAAAGCGAATAGTCCACCACACGGTCCAAGATTGGCTTGCCATACTTGGTTTCACCAATCTGGAAATAGGGAGTATCCCGAGTGCTCTCAATAAAATTGCCTTCCGGATAAACAAGAAAAAGGCGTGGAGCTTCGCCTTGTATTTGGCCTCCAACAATGAAACTGCTGCCAAAATTTACGCTGCTTTGGCTTTGCCCGGAATCACGCATAATCACTTCCCGGCACGTGCTGCCCACCACGCTGGCAACATCATACATGGAAGACACGCCATGAAGATTAGGCCGATCACTACCCAAACGCATATTAAGCAGGCTGATCACACTCTGGGTCGTTGCCAGATTGCCCGCGCTGAGTATCACAACAGCGCGCTCGCCTGCTACTTCAAACTTGTGAAGTTTACGGTAGGTAGCGATCTGATCTACTCCGGCATTGGTTCGTGAATCAGCCGCAAAGACCAACCCCTGCTCCAGTCCCATGGCCACACAATACGTCATGCCGAGCTACTCCGTGTCATCACTGAGATTGTGAAGGCACGGTCTCGCTAACCCATGCCACAGCTTCGAGCGACTCTACCCCACCCCCGAAGCGGACGCCACGAACAGGACAAGCATCTAGGTAATCCATGCCCACCGCCAGTTTCAAATGCTGGCGCGGCAAACAGGTTTGATTGGTAACATCGAAGGTATGCCAACTGTCATCATGCCAAACTTCAGCCCAGGCATGGCTAGCCACATGCTCTGAATCGCGACTATACAGATAACCGCTAACGTAACGCGCAGGCATTCCCAGTGCACGGCAACACGCCAAAAATACGTGGGTATGATCCTGGCACACCCCTTTCTGCAAGCTCCAGGCGTCACTGGCACGGCTTCCTACGTGTGTTGCCCCTGGTGTAAAAGGCATGCCACTAAGTATTGCTTCGCTCAGATTTTCCAAATGGCGCTCCGCTGACATGCCATCATATCGGTGAGCTAGCTCTTCCAGACAATCATCCGCCTTTGTCAACGAGGTATTACGTGTAAAGACCAGCGGAGAAAGGCGCTGATCGGCATCTTCGCTATCCTCATCCGTAATCTCAACCTGTCCATGTACCGTCAGATTAATAGCCTGGTGGGGCCTATCCAGAGTGAGCACGTGGAGGATATTGTTATACCCATCGGATACTTTCTCCGCATGTTCAGGCAAGTCCATTGTCCAGTTCAGCACTTTTTGTCGTAGCGAAGGTCTGGGGGTCAGCCGCAGGTACTGGGTACTGTGCTTAACCCGTTCCGAATAACGATATTCCGTGCTATGTCGTATTGTTAATTCCATACCAGCTCCAGGTATTCACTCTGAATGGTGTCAGCCAGTTCATTAATCCGGCGCAAGAAATCAGTCAGGTAGTTATGCAGTCCAATCTCAAGAATATGCCCCATGTCGCCATATTGAAGACGAGCAAGTTGCACAGCAGCTAAGCGTTTAGCCTCAAGTCCCGCCTCTCCTTCAATGGCAGGCAGAAGCTCACACAACATTTGCAGACACGATAACAACGACCGGGGAACTTCCGGCCTGAGAATCAACAACTCGGCAACGCGCTCGGCATTAATAGTTTCACTAAACATTTCGCGAAAAGCTTCGTACCCTCCCAATGAACGTAGCAAGGCATGCCAACGGTAATAATCCACCGTGGAGTCACTCTCCGATTCTTCTTCCCGGTGTTTAACATCGAGAATACGAGCGGTGTTATCCGCCCTTTCAATAAAGGTCCCCAAGCGTAAAAAACGAAAAGTATCGCTTCTCATCAGGGTGCCATAGGTAGCCCCACGGAACAGGTGTGATCGATTTTTCACCCACTCAAAGAAAGCGGTTTCGCCATAATTCTGCAGCCCGGTTTGACTGATTTCCTTGAGCTCTAGCCAAGTACCGTTAACGCTTTCCCACATTTCTGAAGTGATTTTTCCTCGCACCGCATGAGCACTGGCTCGGGCCTGGCGAAGACAGGAATAAATGCTGGCTGGGCTGTCAGGGTCAAGAGTAAAAAAGTACAGCACATTATTCGTGGTTACCTTGCCATAACGGGCGTTATAGTCATCCCAGGTACCGGTAATGGACAATGGCGCCGTAATTTCCTGCTGGGTATCGACCGCGTAACGAATCAGTGACAGATTCCACACCACGTCCAGCACCCGGGCGGTATTTTCTGCCCGTTCGACGTCACGTGATAGCCAGTATAGGTCGGATGCCGTACGACTCAGCATGTGCTGTCCTCCCCGCTCGCCAAAACCCAAGTATCCTTGGTACCACCACCCTGTGAGGAATTAACAACCAAGGAACCGGGCTTAAGCGCAACCCGTGTCAGCCCACCGGGTACGACTCGGGGTTCGTTACTGCTGAGCACAAAAGGTCGCAGGTCAATGTGTCGAGGGGCAATACCTTCGTCAACAAACACCGGGCATGTGGACAATGACAAAGTGGGTTGTGCAATGTAATTATCGGGATCCGCTAACAGCCGCGCTCGAAACGATTCAATTTCTGTTTGACTGGCTGCTGGCCCCACCAGCATCCCGTAACCACCGGCGCCATGAACCTCTTTAACAACCAGTTCCGGTAATTTTTCCAACACCACCTTCAGATCATCCTGTTTTCGGCATTGCCAAGTAGGGACATTGGAGAGAATCGGTTCCTCATCAAGATAGAATCGAATCATATCCGGCACATAGGGATAGATAGATTTGTCATCGCCCACTCCGGTACCCACCGCATTGGCCAGCACCACGTTCCCCTGACGGTAAACCGAGATCAATCCGGGAACGCCGAGCATGGAATCCGAACGGAACGCGAGTGGATCAAGAAACGCATCATCGATACGCCGATAAATCACGTCCACCTTCTGCGGGCCCGCCGTAGTCCGCATATAGACATAACCATTCTTTACAAACAGATCAGCGCCTTCTACCAATTCGATACCCATCTGCTGGGCCAAAAAGGCATGCTCAAAATAAGCACTGTTAAACTGCCCCGGGGTAAGTAACACAACGCAGGGATGACTGTGAGTGGCGCTTTGCTGCAATGTCTCCAGCAACAATGCTGGGTAGTGCTCAACTGGCGCCACGCTCTGCCCGGCGAACAATTCAGGAAAAAGGCGCATCATCATGCGCCGGTTTTCAATCATGTAACTTACCCCCGAAGGGGTACGTAGGTTGTCCTCCAATACAAACCAAGATCCTTCACCATCCCGAATAAGATCGACCCCGCTGATTTGCGAATAGACCTGATTGGGGAGGTCAACATCCTGCATACAGGGCTGATATTGGGCATTACCAAAAATCTGCTCTGCGGGAATACGCCCGTCGCGAATAATATTCTGGTCGTGGTAAATATCATGCAGGAATAGATTCAGTGCCTGAACACGCTGAATAGCACCGCGTTCCAACAAACTCCACTCACTGGTAGGTAAGACACGCGGCAAGGTATCAAACGGGATAAGTCGTTCGGTGCCGCTCTCCTCGCCGTAAACATTGAACGTAATCCCAACACGATGAAACTGCAGCTCTGCTTCCTTGCGCTTACGTAGCAGTAAGCTTCGGTCCTGTCGGAGCAACCAATCATGGTAGCTCGTGTAGTGAGGTCGCACCTCACCGCCCGGCGCTATCATCTCATCGAAACCGGGCACTGCCGGCAACTGTAATGAACGCATGGCATTGTCCCTGGTAATAAAGCACGCTAAAGGCATCGTCCTTGTACTGCTAACTCATAAAGCAGCAAGTCCTGTGCCAAAACATGCCCCCATTAGCTTGCAAAAAATCACCACAGAGGCTTACCAAGGACCAATAAAGTGCAAAGCAAAAAAACACATGGTTTTAATGCACTATTCTGGCCACCATCATCACCATTACCAGGCTGGTGGCGAAATGATTGATGCGAGCGCCATTCCCCTCAGAACTCGCTCAAGGCCCGGTTGTGGCTGGGAGGTAACGCCCAGCCCTGCTCTATCAATATTACCAGGAACAAGATAATCCCCACCGCTGTACCGGAAACGGCGAGTTGAACCGAAAATTCAAGGAACCACACTACATCAACGCCATGACAGGGAGATATCAGCGAGCGTGCAAGACACACAATGGTGATCACGCAAACAGTAACAACGGAACGGGATCTGACTCAGCACCGGTAGCGTGAGCGTGAGCGTGCTGCATAGCGAACACTCCCGCATTGTCGATAGCCACCCCTTCGGCAGAGTAGCTTTGCCCAAGAGGAACAAGAGGTGTCGCGCTACTCAAAAGTAGCGCGAAATTGCTCCCGGGCCGAAGAAACGGCCCAGGGACTGGGTGGCCACACTGGCACAGGTTAAACGTGCTGCAATAGCGATAAGCTGGTCGCCAGCCAACGCGCTTAACCTTTGCCCAATCTCCTCCAAGCTAGCAGCATACCGGACACCAGTGCGGCAAGGATCAGCAACACCAGAACCACCATTACGGCATCTCGCTCCGGGGGGGATAGGCCTAGGCGGCCCACGAAATGGTACTTATGTAAATTGATGAAATGCAGTGCACGTAGAATGGAAGAAGGAGTGACTTCGTTAGCCATATGGCCACTGCGAGTTTCCACCAGCATGGCCAGCTGCGGCTGATTCACCAACGACAACTTGCGCACCGGTAAACGCTTGTAGACACTAGGATAATCAAAACGAAATTTCGTAAGTAGCTCTGTGTCTCGGACCTCAACGGACTCACCCACTAAGCGCTCTACCAGTTTCTTCGCATAGGCTTCATCGGCACCGGTCACCTTCTCACCCTTCACGGCATTCACATACTGCAGTGCAGTCACGCCGTTCTCACCCTGTTGTTGGAATTGCCACAACACGTCGTCACCCACTTGCACCGGCCGTACCGCCACTGCACGATCCATTAGCGTCAGCGGATTCGTCGCCAGTGAAGATACTGCTATTAGCGTGTCATCCCGAAAATCTATCCATTGCGGCGGATTCAATTTATCAATCGCCACATGTACACCACTGCTGGCAAAGCCAAACAAAGAGAGCCCACCGACCAGAGTCAACCAGCGATGCCAACGACGCACGCCATTGCCCTTGTTTAAATGGCGCCAGCGCCGAACGAGCAGTATCAGCCCCCCCAGTGACATCAATAGCAAGGGAACGGAAAACAGCAGCACCACGGGAGTACGCGCGGCGTGCGGCAACCAGTGCCAGCTATGGAACCAAGAAAATGCCTTGAGCGCTTGTCGCCGCCCCCAGGTAGCCGCACTGGCTAGCCGCTGCTGCTCCGTATCCAAGTACAGTGTTAATCCGTCCTCATGCTCTAGTGCCACCCGCCAAACGGGCAACAGACGGTTAACTTCACGGTATTCATTGCTGAACTGCTCTAACGGTATGGCAGAAAGAATGCCCGCATCAGGATCATCCACCAGCATTCTGGCCAGCCAGATGGCGTGCAAACGATCTCCATCGGCGATTTCTTCACTGCTATTGGCATGAAAGTAACGCGGTTGAGTATGTCCCGCCTCCACCACCCGGTATTGCCAACCTCCGTCGATTTGTTGCAGCTGAACATTCGTGACCGCATCAATGTCCTTCTCCTGCAGCAAAACATCAACCGGCCTGACCTCAGCCGCGCTAGGCAGCAAAGGCCTAACAATTTGGTGGCCCTCCATAGGCGGCTTCAACACCCACGCCATCAAGGGGTGTAACAGCCCGCTCAGTAACCATAACATCAATGGCACCGCGACTAACCAGGCTGCGCGGCGATGCCAAGTCATCAGAAAACGCATCACAGACGATACTCCGCGCCGACATAAAGTGAGCGGCCAATACCGGGGGTAACGCTGGCCACTGGGTTGGGATTAAACGGAGAGGCTAACGCCGGTGCCGTGCTGATACTGCCGGTGCTGGCATACACTTTATCGCCCAGATTGCGGCCATCGAAATACACTTTCAGACCGTTGTTGAACTCACGACTCAAGCGCAATCCCCAAACCGAATAGCCCGCGGTTTCCCAATAGCGGCCACCGCTGTTGGTATAGGTGAGCGGATAACCACTGACATAACGCAGATTCGGCTCAACCAAAACCTGGGCAGAAGGGCGCCACTGCAAGGCGGTAAAAATAGTGTGCTCAGGAATGCCGGGTAGTTGACTGTCTCCGTAAATCGGATCGTCATCAAAGGTGAAATCGGACCAATTGTAGATCGTCTGCAGCGCCACATTTTCTTTGCCGGGAAGGCGCCAAGTGATACCCGCTTCGAGCCCTTGGTGAATTGTATCAGTGGGGGAATTGAACAATGCTGTCACATCGTTTACTTCAATATTAAGCAGCTCATCTTCAACATTGGCGTGGTAAAGCACCATATCCCAGTCCAGCACATCACCCACGCCACGCCAACCAAGCTCAATGGTGGTGGCTTCCTGCTGGTCCAAGCGTAATCCGGGCACAGGCTGCGCCCCTAGCTCTGAACCGGAGGGCATACCGATACTCTGGGCTACCTGAACGAACAGGGTTTGCCCTGCTAACGGGGTAAAGCTTAAGCCCAGCTTCGGGGAAAAGCCCCACATATCCACCGTATAACTGTCGTCCACAGCCTCACCAGAAGGCTGCGGAAAGAATGGGCAGTTACTGCACAATGGCGGCACGCTGGCTTGCAGATCATCCAAACTACGTTCGGACTCGACCCATTGCGCCCCCAGCGCTACCCGCCAGCGATCGCTGACTTGCCATTGCTGTTCAGCATAAGCCTCCACCTGTTTCACACGAAACACATCATCGAGGAACTGATTTCCCTTTTGCTTACCGTTCTGTGCATGTTGGAAGCGAGTGTTATCGTCATGGCCATAGGAATATCGCAGCCCCGCCAGCAAGGTATGCCCTTTGCTCCAGTGCTTTCGATAATCCACTGCGCCACCAATAGACTCACTGCTGTTATCAATAATCCCCACAAAAGGGGTCGGCAAATGATCAAGGTTAGTCCGGTTATAAAAGACACTGGACACAAGTTGTTGATCCCCCGCCAGAGGAATCAGAGTACGGTTGGCCAAACGGATTGCGCGCCAGTTTCGATCCGTATCGAACGATTTATTAAATGCCCCAGCCTCCTGACTATCGTCTTCAAGGCGGTCTCGGCGGATACTGCCAGGCAACTCCAGCTGAGCGTCATCCGAAGAAAAATAGGTCCGGTTTTCGATACTGTTATCGAAAAGCACACCGAAGTTACCAGAGGCACGTTTGTTATACTGGCTGGAGTGATCGCGGTAACCCCGGTAATCAGACTGACTCAAGGACAGGTAACCATCCATATTGCCTTTCTTGCCCCCGAGGGTAATGCGGTTGGCCCGCCAGCCGTAATCACCCAATTCGGTGCGCAACCGAATACCCGGTGCGGTGCGGCCTGTCTCACTGACATAGTTAATGGCACCACCCAGAGCCGATGCGCCAAGCGTCAGTGCACTGGCGCCCCGGTACACTTCCACATAACGGTAAGACAACGGATCGATTAACTGGTTGGTCGTGCCATTATCCAGCCGTGATAGGGGCACCCCATCCTGATAGCTAACGATACCCCGGCCAAAACTGGTCGTGGACAGCCCTGAGCCCCGGATAGACAGAAACACATCATCGCCGCCATTCTGATTAGCAACCCAAACACCAGGGGTCCGCTTGAAAAGGTCTTCCTGATTAGCCACATGGCCATCTTCAATGCTCTCCACATCCAGCACCCCCACTGAACGGCTTTCTACAAACAACTCACTACGGCGAACTTCAGGAGAGACAGAAAGCGTATTGTGCTCTGGCTGGTCATTCACGAGCACGGGATCCAGCTGGTTAGCCCAAGCGGGTGCCGTAAGGCAAAATAATAATAAAAACGGCTTTCTCATGACCTTCCCCGAAATAACAGTAGGCCGCGAGTATAGTGATTCATAAGGAGGGTCTAATGCGGCGAATTGTCGCGGCAGAACGGTTGTTGTCGCGATTAGCGACGCAACAAAAAACGGGACAAACAATGCCTAAACCTAGCGATGACGCCCCATCACACTGCCAGCAAGTCGAACCACCCAACGTTCAGGCAGGCAACGTGTTATAAATGTCATTAAACGGTAAAGCCAGCCGGGGATCACCACCGCCTTCCCTTTGGCAAGGCCTACCAAACCGGCACGAGCCACCGGGCTCACTGCCATCATGGTTCTCTGCAGCGACGGATCCATTTCCCCACGGGCCTTGCTGGAAAATTCGGTGCGGGTACCACCTGGACTCAAGGTAGTGACGACAATCCCGCAAGGCTTCAATTCTTCGTGTAAAGCACGGCCCAGTGTTTGCACAAACGCCTTACTGGCAGCATAAGTCGCCATACCAGGAATCGGAAACCAAGCAGAGACAGAACTGATATTCAAAATCCATCCCTCACCCCTCTCCGCCATGGGCTCAGCAAATAACCGGGTGAGAGCCAGCAAAGCGCGGTCGTTCACCTCTAGCATGCCGAGTGTTTGTTCCAGCGATAACTCCAACAGGTTTTTCTGATACCCATAGCCCGCATTATTAATCAGAATATCCACCTTCAGACCACGGCGGGCCACCTCATCAAACAGCTGCTGTGGCACCAAAGGGTCAGCCAAATCTGACGTAATTACGCAAACAGATACCCTGCATAATTCAGCCGCAAGCGCTTCCAACCGCTCAGTACGGCGAGCCACCAAAATCAGGTTACATCCCATCGCCGCAAGCTGACGAGAGAGCTCCTGACCAATGCCGCTGGAGGCACCGGTGACCAGTGCCGTTTTTCCATTGAAAATTTGCATTGCTTTGCTCTTGTAGCTTTCAACCTGCCCAGAAGAATGAGTTCAAGATTCAAAAACGCGAAACCGCCTTACGGTGTGAGGGTGTTCCGCCCACATTCATACTGTTATTTATAACGAGCAACAATATTGAATCTGAAATAACCAATAACCGTTGTTCACACTTTTGGATCCAATAGCCACGATTGTATTTTGCCCAACGTCAAAAACAAAAAACCCGGCACAAGGCCGGGTTTTTTTGGTGCGGAAGGCGCGCTTTACAGCTTGCCGTCCAGCTCCGGTACTGCTTCGAACAGGTCAGCCACTAGGCCGTAGTCCGCCACCTGGAAGATGGGGGCTTCTTCGTCCTTGTTAATAGCAACGATGACCTTAGAGTCTTTCATACCGGCCAAATGCTGGATGGCACCGGAGATGCCCACAGCAACGTACAGGTTCGGCGCAACGATTTTACCGGTCTGACCGACCTGCATGTCGTTAGGAACGAAACCTGCGTCAACGGCGGCACGGGATGCACCCACGCCAGCGCCCAGCTTATCAGCCAGCTTGTACAGAATTTCGAAGTTTTCGCCGTTACCCATGCCACGACCACCGGAGATTACGATCTCGGCAGAGGTCAGCTCAGGACGATCAGACTTGGCCAGCTCTTCACCCACGAAGGAAGAAATACCAGCGTCTTTAGCAACGTCGATGTTCTCAACAGAAGCAGAACCGCCTTCTGCTGCAACGCCATCGAAAGAAGTACCACGCACGGTGATCACTTTCTTAGCATCGCCACATTTAACGGTCGCAATGGCGTTACCCGCGTAGATCGGACGCTTGAAAGTATCCGCATCGATCACGTCGGAAATCTCAGAGATCTGAGCCACGTCCAGCAAAGCCGCCGCGCGAGGCGCGAAGTTCTTGCCGGTGGTAGTGGCAGCAGCCAAGATGTGGCTGTAATCGCCAGCAACTTCAGCAACCAGATCGCCAATGTTTTCAGCCAGCTGATGCTCGTAGGCATCGTTGTCTGCGCACAGCACTTTGGAAACGCCATCAATTTTAGCGGCTTCCTCAGCAACAGGGCCACAGCCTTTACCAGCTACCAGCACAGTGATGTCGCCGCCAATTTCTTTAGCAGCAGCAACCACACTCAGGGTGACCTTGTTGAGCGCGGCGTTATCGTGTTCGGCGTAAACTAATACACTCATCAGATCACCTTCGCTTCGTTCTTCAGTTTCTCGACCAGCTCGTCAACGGAGCCAACGATAATGCCAGCCTGACGCTCAGCCGGAGCTTCCACTTTTTCAGTGGTCACACGCGGAGTCAGGTCAACGCCCAGATCAGCGGCTGTCTTGGTGTCCAGCGGCTTTTTCTTGGCTTTCATGATATTCGGCAGAGACGCGTAACGCGGCTCGTTCAAACGCAGGTCAGTGGTAACCACTGCCGGCAGGCTCAGCTCAACAGTCTGCAGGCCACCGTCGACTTCACGGGTAACCTTCACTTTACCGTCAGCCACATCCACTTCAGAAGCGAAGGTGCCCTGCGGCATGCCAGCCAACGCAGCCAGCATCTGGCCGGTCTGGTTGTTATCGCCATCGATAGCCTGCTTGCCAAGAATAACCAGCTCGGGCTTCTCTTCATCAACGATGGCTTTCAGTGCCTTAGCAATGCCCAGAGGTTGAACCTCTTCATCGGTTTCGACCAAGATGGAGCGGTCGGCGCCCAGAGCCATGGCAGTACGTAGCTGTTCCTGAGCGGCCTTAGGACCGACGGTAACGGCAACAATTTCGGTAACCACACCCTTTTCTTTCAGACGCACTGCTTCTTCTACAGCGATTTCACAAAAGGGATTCATGGCCATTTTAACATTGGCGAGATCAACGCCAGAGTTGTCGGCCTTCACGCGAACCTTGACGTTGTAATCAACGACTCGCTTGATGGGTACAAGAACCTTCATAGGATCCTCGGAATGTTCCATTGGGTGACTTGTAGAAGGAGGCGACATGACGCCGTTGCCGGGTCCACCCCCGCGAAAGAGCCGCTATCTTGAACGCTCGCCCACAACAGGTCAATAGCCCAAAAAACCGTAAGCAGATGATTTTGCTGCAAATAGACCACATACATTGTCGGCTTTTCGTGACCTGCCAGTCGGTGATTTTCTTGTAAATCAACCATCTAGCAAGAGATAATCTAAACACTTGTTTGAAAGTGCCCTGCGCCGGTTCAAAAGTTGACACAAGTTAAGGTCCGCAGGGTCAACCCCAGTAGTGGTGTGGTTTCTTCTATCTCTATATACTCCGCGCCACCCTAAGATAGGTCTCGGCCGGCCATTGAGAAAGATTTTCTGTTACCGCAAATGTCAGAACATCTTTCTCAGTGGCTTGCGGGCCAAACACGCAATTGATAGTGAGGAGACAGGCTGTGGAACGCGAATCTATGGAAGTCGACGTAGTCATCGTTGGCGCCGGTCCTTCCGGTCTGGCAACCGCCTGCCGTCTGGGGCAAATTGCCCAGGAAACCGGTCAGGAAATCAGTGTTGTTGTTGTAGAGAAAGGCTCTGAAGTCGGTGCCCACATTCTTTCCGGTGCCGTGCTTGAGCCACGCGCCTTGAATGAACTGTTCCCCAACTGGCAGGAACTGGGTGCGCCGGTGAACACCAAGGTCACCGGTGATGAAATCTTCTTTCTCACCGGCCCGGAAAAAGCACAGAAAGTACCCAACATGTTCGTTCCCAAAACCATGCACAACGAAGGGAACTACATTATTTCCCTGGGTAATCTGTGCCGCTGGCTGGGTGAACAGGCCGAAGGCCTTGGCATCGAAGTATTCCCAGGCTTCGCCGCTAGCGAAGTGCTATACAACGAAGATGGCTCTGTAAAAGGTATTGCCACCGGCGATTCCGGTATCGGCCATGATGGCGAGCACAAGCCCAGCTACACCCCTGGCATGGAGCTGCACGCCAAGTACACCATATTCTCGGAAGGCTGCCGTGGTCACCTGGGTAAGCAGCTGCAGGAAAAATTCAACCTGCGCGAAGGAACCGATCCGCAGCACTACGGCATCGGCATCAAAGAGCTGTGGGATATCGATCCGGCCAAACATCAAGAAGGCCTGGTAGTTCACACCGCTGGCTGGCCGCTCACCGAATCCGGTTCCCCGGGTGGTGCGTTCCTGTATCACATCGAGAACAACCAGGTTGCCCTGGGCCTGATCACCGACTTGGCCTACTCCAACCCGCACGTCTCGCCGTTCGACGAAATGCAGCGCTGGAAAACCAACCCGGAAATCAAAAAGCATCTGGAAGGCGGCAAGCGTGTTTCTTACGGCGCCCGTGCTATCTCCAAAGGTGGCCTGCAGTCTCTACCCAAGATGACCTTCCCCGGTGGTCTGCTGGTAGGCTGTAATGCCGGCACCCTGAACTTTGCCAAGATCAAGGGCACTCACACTGCCATGAAATCCGGCATGATTGCCGCTGAAATTCTGGCTGAAGCACTTAAAGGTGGCCGTGGCAGCGACGAGCTGACCGAATACAAAGACGCCTTCGAGAAAAGCTGGGTTTACGAAGAACTGCACGCCCAGCGTAACTTCGGCCCGGCCCAGCACAAGTTCGGCAACCTGATCGGTTCTGCCTTTGCCTTTGTGGACATCAACTTGTTCAACGGCAAACTGCCCTTCACCATGCGCGATACCACCCCGGATCACGCCACCCTGAAGCCGGCGGATCAAAGCAAGAAGATCGACTACCCGAAGCCGGACGGCAAAATCACCTTCGCCAAACTGGACAGCGTATTCCTGTCCAACACTAACCACGAAGAGGATCAGCCCTGTCACCTAACGCTAAAAGATCCGAGCGTGCCGCTGGAAGTTAACCTTCCTAAGTGGGACGAGCCGGCTCAGCGCTACTGCCCAGCTGGTGTATACGAAGTGGTGGAAGACGAGAACACCGGCGACAAACGTTTCCAAATCAACGCCCAGAACTGTGTTCATTGTAAGACCTGTGACATCAAGGACCCCACCCAGAACATCAACTGGGTGGCACCTGAAGGTACCGGCGGCCCCAACTACCCGAACATGTAAGTTGGGCTCACACGGTTTCCGTGTCGCAAACAAAAAAGGCGCCTTTTCAGGCGCCTTTTTTGTTGTGGCCGCAGCAGCCACCTTCATTCAGGTTTCAGGCTAGAGGACGTTGTAACCGCTGAATAATCTGAGCACGGTGCTGCGCGCGGTTCTTGCGCAGGCGATACCACGCCAAGCGGATGCGGTAATCCAGCGCATCCATCATTGCCAACGGTGGCATAGCAGGCATGTGCAAGTCTGGCTTGCGCGATTGAGTCCTTACCGGGGCTTCAAGCCTCTGGGCTTCGTTATGCTTCATGGTCTCCTCCCTGTCCGATGACAATATGGCGTGGCTAGGCTGTGATTGGCCCCCATGATGCAATCGGGTTTATGATCAGTAAATCGAAAAGAACTGCATCCACTGTTCAAAATTTCTGAAAGGTCAGCCATGCCGTCCCCTGCCCCCCTCCAACCCTTACTGGATACGGAAATCCTGCGCAGCTTCGTGGCCATTGCCGAAACCGAAAGCTTCACACAAGCCGCCAGCGAGGTCTTTCGCACCCCCTCCGCCTTAAGCATGCAGATCAAGCGGCTGGAGGAACAGGTGGGGCAGCGGCTGTTCCTACGCGAAGCGCGGCGGGTCAGCCTAACGGCAGAGGGCGAAGCCATGCTTGGCTATGCCCGACGTCTGTTGAAACTGAACCAGGAAGCCATTAGCCACTTCACTGCCCCGGAGCTGGAAGGCACCGTGCGGCTAGGCACACCCGATGATATTGGTACCCGCATCTTGCCTCAGGTGCTGACACAATTTTCTCGTTCTCACCCCGCCGTTCAAGTCAATGTGCTGGTTGGCCGCAGTGCCGACATGCTGCAACAATTCGATGCCGGAAAGCTGGATTTGATTATGGTAACGACGGGTAAACAAGGGCGGCCAGCCCGAGGGGAGGTGGTGCATAACGAACCTCTGGTATGGGCCGGAGCACAAGGCGGCATCGCGGTCACTCAGAGTCCTTTGCCCCTGGCGCTGGCCAGCCAGGGTTGTCCGTGGCGCAAGATAGCACTGGAGGCGCTGGACCACAGCCAACACCGCTACCGCATTGCCTATATCAGCGAGCACTGTGCCGGCCAGGAGGCTGCCATGCAGGCTGATTTGGCCATTGGCCCCTTTCCTCTCAGCCTCACCCAGCCCCCGTTGCAGCAACTAGGTGACGAATACGCCTTACCCGCACTAGGCGACTACCAAATCGCCATGCTGTACCGCGGCGAAGAAGGGTCCGCCACCCAAGTACTGGCTGGCCACGTCCGCGCAGCTTTCCGCGCGCGGCGACGCTAACAGCAACCTCCAGCCCTGACACAACCTCTAGACAACGCAGGCGAAACACACTCACGGCTCAAGCCAAAGACAACCGCACTTTACTCCACTGGCTCTGGATCTAAAGCCGTTTGCTGCTCTGCCTGGGTCAGCTCCCGGCTTTCCCCCGGTGCCAGGTAAGCGTCCAACTGAATGCGGCCTACGGCCAAACGGTGCAGCGCCGTTACCTTCTTCCCAGTACGCCCAAACATTCGCTTAATCTGGTGATACTTGCCTTCGTGAAGCCATACATCCGCTTCAAAAGAAGAACGAATCGTTAGCCTGGCCGGCTGGGTATAAATTTGCTCGAAGTCGAACCACATACGTTGCGAAAATGACACTACATCTTCATCGCTCAACGGTTTATCAACACTCACCCGGTAATGTTTCCAGAGGCCCGTTTCCGGCAAGCTCAAGCGACGCGACCAGGCACCATCATTGGTCAGCAACACCAACCCTGTGGAATTAAAATCCAACCGCCCGGCCAGATGCAGCCCTTCACGCTGGCCCCTTGGCAGCAGCTCCAGCACCGTGGGGTGGTGCTCATCTCGGGTAGCGCTGACGACTCCGGCAGGCTTGTTAAGCATCAAATAACGCGGCCGGTTTGCCTGCAGAATTTCACCATCGCACACCACCGCATCAAAAAGGCCAATTCGCCGCTGCCGATCCCGCTCCACCTGCCCGTTTACCCGCACGCGCCCGGCAGCCAGCAACAGCCGCAGATTGCTTCGGCTCATTTGCAGTCGGGCGCTGAGAAAACGGTCTAGGCGATGGTGTCGAGAAGTCATCAACACATGATAACCGAGCACACAGATTTCCCGTAGCCGGAAGCGACATACCCATGGCTAGCAAGCTCAATCAAGCATCACTCTTACACTTTTCTCACGCTGTCCTCTGCGCTGTTACAGCCACTCTCAGCATCACACTGATAACGCCCGATGATCCGGTAGCTAAATAAAAAACCGATTCTCAAAGCGTGCACCGCGCTGCTGTTATCGACGGCCAGCGAGTTGCCTATCCGCCGTCTGGGAGACCTGAGCGGGCGCCTAGCGACTGCGCTGTACTTTTATCGCAGCGCACACTCAATGCCCAAAAGCCATCCACAAAAAAGGGGCAGCTTAGGTTGCTGCCCCTCGTTCACACATTAACGCAAGCCTCCCTCAGGCCCCTACTTCTACCTCCGCCTCGGCTTCGGCATTCGCGCACACAAACTCATAATCCGTGGACTGCACGTTGCGCGTTTCCAGCCAGTAGCGCAACGTGGAGCCCGGCCACAGAGCGAAATTCTTACCATCGTCCTGTTGATACCAGCTGGTACAACCGGAGGTCCAGGTGGTGCCTTGCAGGCGGCGCTGCACGTTGGCATTAAAAGCTTGTTGCGCTTTGGGCTTCACATCCAAATAATCCGCGCCCTCCTCTCGCAGCAGCGCCATGCATTGCAAGGCGTATCTCACCTGGCACTCAATCATGAACAGAATGGAATTATGGCCCAAGCCCGTGTTTGGCCCCACCAGCATATACAGGTTCGGGTAACCACTGACGGTAATACCATAATGCGCTTCAGCAGATTCGGCCCAGTCCTTATTCAGATCATGGCCCGGCAAACCGGTCACCGGAAAGTCTTTCATGTAGATACGTGGATCCACCACAAACCCTGTGCCGAGAATAATACAATCCGCGTCATGCTCTACCCCATCTTCCGTCACCACGCTGTTGGCTTTCACCTCGCGGATACCGGCAGTAACCAGCTCCACATTGTCACGGTTGAACATGGGGAACCACTTGTTGGAAATCAGTACCCGCTTGCAGCCGAAGGTGTAATCAGGTGTCAGTGCCTTCGCCAGCCTCTTGTCTTTCACTTGCAGGCGGATGAACTGTTTACAAAGGGCACCCAGCAGCCGGGCGGCTTTAGGGCTGGAGGCTGGTGCCACCCGAGACTCATTGCCCCAGTAAAGGCGCGCCCGGTGCAGTTTGCGCAGGGTCGGGAAGCGCTTGAACAACCGCCGTTGAATACCCCAGTAACCGCGTTCATCACGGGGAATAACCCACGCCGCGCTACGCTGGAACACCGATAGCTTCTTCACCTTGGGGGCAATTTCCGGGCAATACTGAATGGCGCTGCCACCCGTACCGATGGACACCACCTTCTTGCCCACCAAGTCATAACCATGATCCCATTCGGCTGAATGCATCACCTTGCCTTTGAAACGCTTGAGTCCCTTGATGTTCGGCACATTCGGCACATGTAACGGACCGGAGGCGAGCACAAAGTGGCGACAATCAATGGTCATGCCCGCGGCGGTGCGCACCGTCCAGCGGCCAGTGGTTTCATCAAAATGGGCTTCGTTAACTTCCTGGTTAAACTGGATAAAGGGCCGTAGCTGATACTGCTCCACAGTATCGAGAATGTAGTTCTCAATTTCGTCCCGAGGCGCATAACGCTTGGTCCAATCCGCCTTGGCGGCGAAGGAAAAGGAATACAAGTGCGACTGCACATCGCAGGCGGCCCCCGGATAGCGATTGAAATACCAAGCACCGCCCACCTGCGCAGCCTTCTCCAAAATAACGAAATCCTCATTGCCCGCTTCGCGCAGCTTGATCGCCATGCACAGCCCGCCGAAGCCAGCCCCTACAATGGCCACATCCACCGACACCGTCTTGGCGGGAATCTTGGCTTTACTAGTCATGTCACTGCCCTCCTCAGGCGGCTTTCAGCCGGTTGACGCGAAAGGCGGCGACTTCCTCAATCAGCGCCTCGGTCTGGTTTAAAAATTCTCGGTTATCATGCATCCAGGGGTGAAAGCCTGGGCGGAAGAAATCCAGCCAATCCGGTATAGAGCGTCGCAGCACCCCCGGCCGACCCAACGTCAGGTTGACCACCTTCCTCCAGCCGTTCAGGTTCAGCAGGCCGCCCCCCTTCGCCACCATTATCGTGTAGAAGGGCACGTAGAGACTCCAGAACAGCGCATTAACCAACAAGAACGCTCCAGCACGTAACCCATAGGCTTTGATGCCTCTGCCCAGCATTTGCTCGAAGGCATCGAAACAGACCGCTTTATGTTCGGTTTCCTCAATGGCATGCCAACGCCAGATCGCCGAATAATGTGGGTCCACTCCTTCCAGCAATTCGGGGTTACGAAGCACCATGTCACCCAGCACTGCGGTAAGGTGTTCCAGCGCCACCGTGGCCGCCAACTGCACCGAGCGCGGCGCCTTCTTCACCAGCTCCAGCAACCGCACCACCAGCGCATCCAGAGCCTCAACAGGCATCCCTTCCGCCTGCAATGCGTCGTTGTATTCCTCATGCTCGCGGGTGTGGAAGCCTTCCTGGCCGATAAAAGCCGAGATCTGCTCCTTCAGTTTCGGATCAGTGATTTCCTTAGCGTAGTTGCGCACACTCTGAATAAAGAAGCGCTCCCCCGCCGGAAAGAAAATCGACAGGGTGTTATAGAACTGTGAAACATGCAGCCCGCCGGGGTTCCAGCTCAATGCCTTGCCGGCGGGCAGCCCGAATTTGAGATTCCGGCGTACCGGATCAACCTGAATTGTCATCATCTTGCCCCTTAAGCAGATCGAATTAATCGGATGCTAAGGCCACAAAGGTGACACCCTCAACGGTTACATTGAACAATGTCACCGTATATTGATATGGGTCAAATTGAGCAAGAAAGAGGATACAAAGAAGAAAACTTTGTTTACTTTAAAAAATGAAACGAGACCGGCACCCTCGACTTCAGCGCGCCCCCGAGAGGAAAGAGCCCCCCGGTGGGAATAAACACATACGTCACCCAAATATCAGACCGCATACCCATAGCGGCCCGACTACCACAAGCGTGCTAACCCCTACTCATGCAGGCAGTTAAAAATGGGGGGATTACACAGGCAAGGAGCCCGTGACAACCAGCGCGATGTTTTAACCGAGGCTGATATATGCCAGCGCGGCGACCACCCCGGCAATCTGGAACATAACGGCCATCACAGCCGCTGGCCGCGTCCACTCATATCGATCCAGAGCAAAGACAATCACTCCAAGAACAATACACAACGCAGCAGGCACTCTGAGTTCGGAAGACGGGCCAGACACGGGCAGCCAAATGTCGGCAGCCCCAACCATCACGCCCAGAAAAACGTCCAGAATGGCGACAGCCCTGACCATCCAAGCGTTAATCATCCGGCACCTTTTTAAACGAAAAATACGGCCCTATGGCCATCGTCTGTTAAACCAGCACGCTTACGGCTGTCGATCGAAGGTTTTCGCCCCTTCCGGAATCTTGAACCAGTCCTGTTTCTCGCTAATCCAGATATGCGCCTGAGGCTCAAGAATACTGGTATCAGCCAGATTGGCGGGCTTTAATTTAATGCTGTCCGGTTCATCCGGGTTGACGTGATATATACGATTACCACAGGTAGGACAGAACATTGCCGCACTAGTATTACCACTGTCTGCGGTACGCAACCATTCACGCATTTCGCCATGAAACACGATGTCCTGGGCACGAACAACAGCCGTTAAGCTGAACGCACTGGTGGACAGTTTCTGGCACGCCTTGCAGTGACAGGCCAGCACCTTCTGGGGTTCGGCCAATAACTGGTAGGTCACCTCACCACACTGGCAAGCGCCGTCGATGGGATAGGTCGCCATCTCGCCCTCCTTTGCTTATTCAGCACTAGCATCCTGATTCGAACAGGCAGATTCAAGATGTGAAGCCTCACGTTTCCTACATAGGCTATCTGAGATATCTCCGAGCAATAATCAACATGGTTGATATTTCCTATCCTGGCTAGACCGCGCTACCACTAGAAAGATGTGCGTGCCCCCGGTTGTTGCTGACCAAATAATCGGTACAACATAAGCTATCTGCTTCGCTCAGTGTAAGGGATTATCTCATTGATACGCGTCCCTTATATCTCTTATTATTTATTTCTTTTTCTTTCTAAAGCGAGGGAACTATTCCGGCGCCTTTATTACCCAATTAAACGTTTCATGGAGCATATTCTGCTGGAGGAAGATCACCTGTAACCAACGTAGGGAAAAATGTGTACTCTTCTCGGAACCTTCGTTTCCCTCTTATTTTTGATAGTAATGACATGATCCAATTGAGAGCACCTTTCCCAGAGTCATATTCCATGACAATCGTAAAGAAACCATTTTTCAAACCAATTGGCTTACCGCCACCTTCTGGATATTCATTTAAATCATGACTATCAAATTGAAAAAGAAAACGACTTTGCCCAGGTGCCATTTGAGGAATAACCACATCAAATAATTCCCCAAAGTCCTCTCTTGGTGAATTACGCCTCAAATCACCCTCTAGGCTAAGCTTTATATTCTCTGCTCTAGAACCGCCAATGTTCACTAGTGTAAATTCTATGAATATGTCCTGAAACCTTGTCTTTTGTTTGCTCGTCTCTTCGCCAGAAACTCCTTTTGGTATTTCATACTCGATTTCTGGCCCAAACCGATTTCTGACTTGGTGGTACACCTCCAATATAGGAGTCTTGTGAGAGCTAACAATTTGAACTCCCACCCTCATTGCGCCAGTTACTACAGAGCTAGATACTTCCATGATTATCCTAAACGTTTAACAGGTATTAGAAAGCCCAATCGAATATTAACTGAAGGCGCCGGCTCTATTTCCCATTTATCAAATCTGTATATCTATCGATAAAAACAGAAATCTCAACAGGCTACAACGACGCCCTTTCCTGGCGGCTATAATAGGGGGAAGGCTTCATTTCATAGTAGGCACAGAAGATCAGGCTTTCTTACTTGTTTGAGCAAAGCTGTCTGACGTGAGTACGATTTTTTTTTGGGGGGGAGGTTGTTCGCGGCTCAAGCGCCGTATTCGCTTCGCTCACCCTTCGGGCCGCACTACGTGCGTTAGTTCGCTACGCTACGTTCCTACAGCATACTTCTGACCGGGAAGTACAGGCAGGGCCGGGCGGCCCTGCCCTGAGGGTTTAGTCTTTCTTTTTCCAATCCAAGCTATAAAGATCATCCCGACGATCGCGCAGGTTGGTCACCGAGCCTTCCCGGTGCAGCAATTTCAGTTTTTCCAGGTCCACATCGGCAAACATCAGCATTTCGGTATTAGGGACCGATTCACTGATGATGGCGTCGTGGGGAAAGTAGAAATCGCTGGGGGAAAATACCGACGATTGTGCGTACTGGATATCCACCGCATCCACCCGGGGCAGGTTGCCCACCGAGCCGGAAATGGCCACGTAGCATTCGTTTTCGATGGCGCGGGCCTGGGCACAGTGACGTACGCGCAGGTAGCCGTTTTTGGTGTCGGTCCAGAACGGCACGAACAAGATGTCCATTTTCTCGTCGGCGAGAATCCGGCCCAGCTCAGGGAATTCCACGTCGTAACAAATCAGGATACCCACCCTACCTGCGTCGGTATCGAACACCTGCAATTTGTCACCGCCCTGGATCACCCAGTCACGGCGTTCGTGGGGGGTAATGTGAATCTTGTACTGGGATTCCACCGAGCCATCGCGACGCATCAAGTAGGCCACATTGTAGACCTTGTCATCTTCAATCACCGGCATGGAGCCGCCAATGATGTTGATGTTGTAGCTCACGGCCATATCCGCCAAGGCATCGCGTACTTCTTCGGTGAAGCTGGCGAGGAAGCGCACCGCTTCCACGGAGTTCAATTCTGGCCGTAGCCCCATGAGCGGCGCGCTAAAGAATTCCGGCAGCACGGCAAAGTCGGCGCGGTAATCGGATAGCGCATCAATAAAAAACTCCACCTGATTAAGCAGGTCTTGCACGTCGCGGGCAGCACGCATACGACGCTGCACCACGCCCACACGAACCACGGTGCGGCGTGGCCATTCGGCGTCGTCGTCTTCCGGTTCGTAGAGAATGTTGTCCCATTCCAACAGCGTGGCATAGCCGTGAGAATCTTCATCTTCCGGCAGATACGCCTTCATCAAACGCTTCACGTCGAAGCCGTTGGAAAGCTGGAATGACAAGATCGGATCGTAAATGGCGCGGGCTTCTACCTGCTCGATGTATTCAGTCACCGGCATCTGGTCAGCGTAGTTGGTATACCCCGGCAGGCGACCACCCGCCAAAATCGCACGCAGATTCTCTTCCCGGCACAATTCTTTGCGAGCTTCATACAAGCGGCGGCCCAGGCGATAGCCGCGGTATTCCTTGTCTACAAATACATCTAGGCCGTAAAGCGCATCGCCCTTGTTGTCGTGGGAGCGCACTTTGTCGTCGGTAATCAGGTCTTCGTAGCGATGCGGGTTGGAGAACCGGTCGTATTTAACTTTGATAGTCAGTGCCGTGGCCACCAGTTCGCCGTTGTCTTCAATCACCAGCTGCCCGTCTTGAAAAATGCGGATCAGGGTTTTGATGGTGTCTTCTGGCCAGGCGCCACCAATATCGTGATACACCTGATTCATCAGACGCGCCAACGCGGGATAATCCTCGTGCGTCAGCGTTCGCAAACGCAGCCGAGTGGTTTCTTCTGCCATGAATAACTCCTTGTGTTGACGCTTCACGCACCACGGCGCAACGCGAAAAAACGCTACTGCCTTCACCACCGCATCCCCGTTTCAGCAGGCTAGTCTACGGTGGGTTTGCTTTATCGTGATGCGCGGTTAAGCATTAAGCGGCGGAAAGGAAATCAGCCAGCACATTTGTTGATTCTGCAACGCATGCATGCCACTGGGATAGAGGGCCACGCCATCCGGGCGAATAAAGAGAACCCCGCCTTCATTCAAGCCAACAAACCCGGATTGATGCTCTTGAACAAAACCACATTCTTCGCTCCATTGCGGCTGCAATGGCGCTGGAATGGTTTCGTAGCCAATGACACCATTGGCTAGAGGGTCGTCGATGGCGACCCGATCGCGATACAGGCCAACGGCGTCCTCGCCCACCAACAACACCATGCCCTGATGAAAATGCAGCAGGGTCACGTTGCCGCGCGGGGGCAGGCTAAGGTTTTCCTGTTGATCGATAATGGTGTCCATAGAGGCTTCCAAGAATAGGGGTGTAACGGATACAGGGTACTTAAATGGCTGAAAACATTGTAATACTTACTGGCGCCGGAATCTCGGCGGAATCGGGTATCAAGACCTTCCGAGCAGCAGACGGCCTGTGGGAAAACCACCGGGTAGAAGATGTCGCCACCCCCGAGGCGTTCTTGCGTAACCCCCTGCTGGTGCAAAACTTTTACAACCAGCGGCGCCGGCAATTACTCACAGGGGCAATCAGGCCCAATGCAGCCCACCAGGCGCTGGCCACGTTAGAGAAAGCTTTGCCGGCGGGCAAGGTGTTGTTGGTTACCCAGAATATCGACAACCTCCACGAGCGCGCCGGCAGCCGTAACCTAATCCATATGCACGGCGAGCTACTCAAAGGGCGCTGCCAAACCAGCGGCGGCCTGGTCGATCTGGACCATGACCTAACGGTGGCCCTGCCCTGCCCGTTGTGCGGGGCGAAGGGCTGCCTGCGCCCCCATGTGGTCTGGTTCGGTGAAATGCCCCTGCAAATGGAAGCGATCTACCGCGCCCTGTCTCAATGCGATCGTTTTATCAGCATCGGCACCAGTGGCAATGTCTACCCCGCCGCCGGCTTCGTGGAAGAAGCCAACCGGCACGGGGCGCACACGGTGGAATTGAATTTGGAGCCCTCCCAGCAGCTCACCGCTTTTGCCGAACATAGGCGTGGGCTGGCTACTGAACTGGTGCCGAGGTATGTGGAAGAACTGATCGCCGGGGTATAATCCCGTTCGTCATACTTGCATCACGAAAGACCGCCAGCATGGCTCCCCGCCCTAGGTATGATTGCCCCACCCTATGGCGCAGACAGGGCCCTTGATATTTCTATAGCCGCCTGATTCCGCTAGACTGCTGAACCTCTACAAAAGGAGTGTCAGCCAGAGCCCGCCGCGCAAAAATAGGGCACGGGGCCTCCAGCAACTACAGGTAGCAAAGCACATCATGACCGACAAGCAGGTAGACGACCTTAATATCGCCTCGCAGGACGTATTGATTACGCCCAACGCGCTGAAGGAAAAACTGCCCCTCAGCGATAACGCCCGCCAAACCGTCATCAGCGGCCGCGAGACTATCCGCAATATTCTGGACCGCAAGGACCACCGCCTGTTTGTGGTGATCGGCCCCTGCTCGATCCACGATACGGACGCCGCCATGGAGTACGCCACCCGGCTGAAAAAACTGGCCGACGAGGTGAGCGATACTATCTACTTGGTGCTGCGTGTTTATTTTGAAAAACCGCGTACTACCGTGGGCTGGAAGGGCTTGATCAACGACCCTTACATGAACGATTCCTTCAAGGTGGAAGAGGGCCTGCATATCGCCCGTAAGCTACTGCTGGATGTGGCGGAACTTGGCTTGCCCGCCGCCACCGAAGCGCTGGACCCGACCACCCCGCAATACCTGCAGGACCTAATCGCCTGGAACGCCATTGGCGCGCGCACCACCGAAAGCCAGACACACCGGGAAATGTCTTCCGGCCTGTCCAGCCCTGTGGGCTTCAAGAACGGCACTGATGGCAGCCTGGATGTGGCAGTGAATGCCATGCTCAGTGTGCAACATCCCCACCGCTTCTTGGGCATCGACCCGGAAGGCCGCGTGGCGCTAACCACCACTAAAGGTAACCAGTACGGGCATGTTGTGTTACGCGGTGGTGGTGGCAAGCCGAACTACGATTCCGTGTCCGTTGCGTTGGCCGAGCAGGCATTGGAGAAAGCCGGTGTGTCTACCAACATCATGGTGGATTGCTCCCACGCCAACTCCAACAAGGACCCGGGCCTGCAACCGCTAGTGATGGAAAACATTGCCAACCAGATTCTGGAAGGGAATGAATCCATTCTCGGTTTGATGGTGGAATCGCACCTGAAATTCGGCAACCAAAAGATCCCGCCGAACCTGGATGATTTGGAATACGGTGTGTCCATCACCGATGGTTGTATTGCCTGGGACACCACCGAAGAAGCCATCCGCAGCATGGCCGACAAACTGCGCGACGCGCTGCCCAAACGGCAGAAATAACGCCCCTCAGTATATAAATACGCCTTAAGGGCTGCTGTCCTGTACGTTTGGGCAGCCACAAATAGAGCCTCAAATGAGGCTCTATTTTTTTGTCTGGCCGGTTACGCTCGCGCTGCTGGAAACACCCTGGCCATGACTAAAGCCCCCCGGCGATGTTGAGTAACGGGTGAGGTAAAGTAAGGCTCTGTGAGGGATTTTGGCTTAAGTAGTCATCACTGCCTGAACAAGCCACAATATGCCCGGCTTTGTTCATTCATGCTTAAGGACACAACCCACGTATGGAAAACCTGCGGCAACGCTGGCAGCACATTATCTTCGGCACCGACACTCCCGCCGGGCAGCTATTCGATATTCTATTGATTGTGGCGATTCTGGGCAGTGTGGTCGCGGTCATGCTCGACAGTGTGGCCAGCCTGCACGAACAATACGGCGAAGCACTGTACGCCGCAGAATGGTTTTTCACTATCCTGTTTACCATTGAATACAGCGTTCGGTTATGGGTTAGCGAGCGGCCATTGCGCTATGCCCGTAGCTTTTTCGGCATCGTAGACCTGTTATCGATTATCCCTACCTACCTTAGTTTGCTGGTTCCTGGCTCCAATTACTTGCTCACTATCCGTGCTCTGCGAGTACTGCGTGTGTTCCGGGTAATGAAGCTGGCCAAGTTTATGGGCGAGGCGAACCAGCTGGGCATCGCCTTGATCCGCACTCGGCGCAAAATCGCTGTGTTTATGTTCTCCGTGTTTGTGGTGATTATTATTTTTGGCAGCCTGATGTATGTGGTGGAAGGCCCGGAGCACGGCTTTACCAGCATCCCTCAAAGCATTTACTGGGCTATCGTGACTATTACCACGGTGGGCTACGGAGATATTTCACCGCAGACCGGCTTTGGCAAAATGATTGCCTCACTGGCCATGATTACCGGTTATGCGATTATTGCGGTGCCCACCGGGATCGTCACCGCAGAGATTTCTGCTGCTCGGGTGAGCATGCGTTATGAACGTGAATGCCCCAACTGCTACCGGCATTCCCACGACCCCGACGCCCGCTTCTGTCAGCAATGCGGCGAAGAACTGCCCAAGCTTTCCCTGAAAGGGCCGGATGATTAAAGACAGCGGCAGATTGCCAGCTTCTAGCTCGTAGCTAGAAGCTGGCCCCTGCTGTTAGCCGTCAATCAGCCCTTTCTCTTTTAACACTTGAACAAACAACGCCGGTTCCGGGCGTATTCGGTAATTATCGGTTAAGTGTTGATACACTAGGCGCCCTTGTCCATCGACGATTAACACCGTGGGCATCACCGTATCGCTGTCATAACCCAACGCTTCCAGGCCAGCGGGAGTGCCCCCTGCATCAATAATACCCAAGGCGCGCGCCGCACGATTATCGTCATCGCGAAGGTACTCAAAATCCACATCAAACTGCTTGGCTAAATCCCCAGATTGGCTGTGAGACTGCGGGCTAATCAACGCCACCCGAACCCCCTGGGACTGCAACGACTGGTATTGTTCAGCCACTTCACGAATCTGCGCCATACAAAGCGGGCACCAATTACCCCGGAAGAACAACATCACCAACGGCTGCCCCGCATAGCTCGCCACCGTTACCGGCTTAGCATTCAGATCGCTAAAGGTAACGTCAGGCAGGGGCTCACCTATCACCACATTCGCTTGTCGCACACCGTAACGGCTGTACCAACGAATATAGGCGTGCACACCAAGCAAGTTAATAATAGCCAGGCTGACCATCACCATACTGGCTTGCCCAGCCAGCGCCAGGCTGATCACCGCGAGTGAGCCAAGCAAGGTCGGCCAGAAGACGCCTGGCAGGTTCGCACTGGTGCGGGCAGGCTTGAACAGAAACAGATAACTGAAGAACAACACCGAGGGTACACAGGTGAACAACAACACCGCCCAGGGCCAGCCGCCACCGGTAAATAACTGCCAAAACGCTATGCTGGAGGTACACACCGCCAAGGCAATAAACCCGGAGATAAACAAAGATTTGAGGCTTTTCATCATCATTCCTATTTCGAATCAGATATTAAGATGCGAAATAAACGCCTACGTTACAACCTCACTCGCGCAGGCAGCCAAATAACCCTCATGTGGTACACGTTTCCAATAGGCCGCGCAGTTCCGGAATGCAGGAGCCACAATTGGTGCCTGCCTGGCAGCATTGACCAATGGCCTCCACACAGTCGGCACCCTCCTCCACAGCGCCCTCAATGGTCTTCTGGCGGACCTGAAAACAGCTACAGATAACCGGCCCCAGGTCTGGGCCAGCATCGGCAGGTTGCCCAGCGAGAATGGCCATGTGTTGAATATCGGCGCCCTGCGTAAAACAGTCGGCCAACCAATCCACATCGCACAGCGGCAGGGTTTCGCCAATCGCCAGCCAGGCCAGTAAACGGCCATCCTTGTCCAGCGCGGCACGCCGGTAATGGCCCGTGGCAGGATCGTTGAGCGCCAGCCACTGCGCGGCCTGGGGCAACCAGTCGTGGAGCTGTTGTTCGGTTAGGTCCGCATCGCCGGCCAGCCGATAACGCTGTACTTGGCCCGCCTGCAAAAATGCATCTACAGGAACGCGGGCCCAGTACTCCACAGCGGGTGGAGACGCCGCCGTGAACAACCAGCCATGCCAACGGGGTTGCCAGTCGCTGACATTAACCGGCGTATGCTTGAACGCTGGCTGGCCGGAATGCGGATCTAAACGTGCCGGCACGAGGGCATCCACCCGAGCGCGGCGAGAAAATTGATCGGTCCAGTGCATGGGCATGAACGCGGTACCCGGCCGCTGCCCGGTGTCGCGGGTCACCCGCACGAGGGCATCACCGACACGGCTGGTCAGGCGTACAAAGCCCCCCTCCTGCAGTCGGTAACGCTCAATATCCTTGGGATGCAAGGCCGCAAAGGGCTCGCTAAGGTGGGCAAACAAACGCCCGGCACGGCCGGTGCGCGTCATGGTGTGCCACTGGTCTCGGATCCGCCCGCTATTGAGGATAATCGGGAAGGCATCGCCAATGACGCGCACCGGCGGATTCTCGCAGGCAATGAAACGGGCGCGCTCACTGGCAGTAGAAAAGCGGCCATCGCCATAGCATCGAGGGCCACTATTGAGTGGCCACTGCTGTGGTTGCCACTGAGCATATTGGTCGGCGGTCAGGTCCGCAGCGGCGGTCAGATCCAGCCGTTTGCCAAATTGGCCCGCCAGTGCGGTAAGCGCCGAGAACTCGGCAAAAATTTCGTGCTCATGCTGGTAGGGAAAGGCATCGGCAAACCCCATGCGCTGGGCAACTTGGGTAATAATCCACCAGTCTGCGCGGGCCTGGCCGGGAGCAGTAACAAACGGGCGCTGGCGCGACATGCACCGCTCAGAGTTGGTGACCATGCCGGATTTCTCACCCCAGCCCAGCGCGGGCAAACGAATATCCGCACAGGCCAGGGTGTCACCGCTGGCCACGCAATCGGACACCACCACGGTGTCGCAGGCCATTAGGGCTTGGCGTACTTTATCCGCTTCCGGCAAGGAATCCACCGGGTTGGTAGCCATAATCCATACTGCTTTCACTTTACCGCTGGCCACCGCCTGAAAAAGATCCACTGCGGTGAGGCCATTCTCTTTGGCCAATGCCGGCGCCTGCCAGAAATCGGCCACCGCCGCGTGGTGTGCTGGGTTATCGATATCCAGATGCACCGCCAACTGATTCGCGAGGCCTCCCACTTCCCGGCCGCCCATGGCGTTGGGCTGGCCGGTGATGGAAAAGGGGCTGGCGCCAGGCTTGCCAACCCGGCCAGTGGCCAGATGCGCATTGATGATGGCATTGCCCTGATCCGAGCCGTTGCGGGCCTGATTCACGCCCTGAGAAAAGACGGTTACGGTGCGGTCGCAGGCAGCAAACCAGTGATAGAAGGTGGTCAGATCCACCTTGCTCACGCCCATGTGCGTGGCCAACGATGCCCAGTCATTGCCCTGGCTGCGGGCTGTATCCAGTGTGGACTCAAACCCTTCGGTATGGGCGTCAATGTACCCTTGATCCAATGCATTGTTATCGTCGAGCCAGGTGAGCAAACCATTGAATAAGGGCACGTCCTGCCCGGGACGAATGGCCAGGTGCAGATCAGCCAAGTCACAGGTGGCCGTGCGGCGGGGGTCGATCACCACCACTTTCATTTCCGGGCGCGCCTGTTTCGCCGCAGCAATGCGCTGGTACACAATAGGGTGCGCCCATGCCGTATTGGAACCGGTCAGGATGACCAGGTCCGCCAGCTCCAGGTCCTCGTAGCAACCGGGCACCACGTCTTCACCGAAAGCGCGCTTGTGGGCAACCACCGCACTGCTCATGCACAGCCGGGAATTGGTATCGATATTGGCGCTGCCGATGTAGCCCTTCATCAGCTTGTTGGCCACGTAATAATCTTCGGTCAACAGCTGGCCGGACACATAAAAGGCCACCGCATCGGGGCCGTGTTCGTCCACAATACGCCGGAACCGCCCAGCGACCTCGTCCAGTGCCTGATCCCAGGACACCACATCGCCCTCCACTTCTGGATTGAGCAGACGATCCTGGTCTCCCAAGGTTTCCAGCACAGAAGAACCTTTGACACAAAGCCTACCGGCATTGGCCGGGTGCAAGGTATCGCCTTTCAGGGACGTGCCATCGGTGCTGATACCACAACCCACACCACAATACGGGCAGGTGGTACAAATGGGCCGTTCGGTGTTTTTTGCCATATGTTTTCCTGCACGGTTTTCTCCGACATTGCCGGCTGCCACTTCCGCCTTCACGCCGCCACTCCCTCTGCATTATCACCCTTGTCACCGGGGCGCTTGCAGAACGCCTCACCCAGCAACAGGGTTTCGCGCAGGGCGCTAATATCAGTGCTATCACGCCATAACGTTTCGAAAAATGGAGCGTCAGACACATCGCCATACAGAACCATGCCGACCACACGGTTATCGCGAATTTGCAAGCGGCGATAACTGTCAGGCAAGCTCAATTGCAGTGTCTCACCCTGTTCGATTTCATTCCTTTTCTCGCCGAGAAAATCCCCGCAGGACACCAGGTCGATACCGGAAATTTTCAGCCGGGTGGCAGAGTCGGCGTAGAGATAACGACGATGACCCATTTCCGCCAAGTGGCTAGCGCAGACCGAGGCCTGTTCATACAGCGGAGCAACCAAGCCAAAGGTACGTTCACGGTGCTCCACACACTCACCAATAGCGTAGATGGCCGGATCAAAGGTCTGCAGGGTATCGTCAACTCGCACTCCCTGATTTACGGTCAGGCCAGCCTGAGCGGCCAGCTCTGCCCGCGGCACAATGCCCACCGCCTGGACCACATAATCCGCCGGCAAACGCTGGCCATCCGCCAGATGCACTGCGGCCACACGGTCGGAGCTGTAGCTGCTTGAGCCTTTTTTATCCTCTTTTTTTCGAACAGAACAACCTTCAATTGACTGGGTACGCGCGTGCATCACGAACTTGATCCCGCGGGCTTCCAGGTCCTTCTGCAGGCGATGGCCAGCCGCCTCATCCAGCTGCTGGTTGAGCAGGTGCCCGCGGCTGTGTACCAAGGTGACGTCATGCCCCTGCTTCACCAAAGCGTCTGCCGCTTCCAGCCCTAAAAAACCGCCGCCGACCACCACCACCCGTGCCGCCGAAAGCGATAACAAGCGTCGAACGTCATACAGATCACGAAAACTGACAACGCCTTTCAAACCAACGCCGTCCACCGGTAACTGGCGTGGCCCCGCCCCTGTGGCCAGCAATAGCCGGTCATAATCGAGCACGTGCCCGGCGGCGGTTTCCACCTGGCGGCGGCCGCGGTGAATGGCCACGACGGGGGTGCCGGTGATCAGGCGAATACTCCGCTCCCGATACCACTGGTGAGGGTGCGTGGTAATAGTATTTTCATCCGTGCTACCACCCAACAGGGGGGACAACATGACGCGGTTATAGCCGGCAAAGGGCTCATCCCCCACCACCGTGATCTGATACAGATCCGGTGCCAGGCGGGTCAGCTCTTCCAGTAAGCGGCAAGCCGCCATACCGTTACCCACTACAACCAGTCGTTTCATTACTGCATCACCCTCTCGATTCGCTTCAGGCCGAGGTGGCCAGCTCAATCACATCACCGACCACGCGCACCGGATAGACCTTAAGCTTGACGCTGTCGTCTTCGATGCACTGCCCGGTTTCCAAATCGAAGTGCTGCTTATAGAGGGGTGAGGCAACCACCCGTTTGTCACCCAGCGAGCCCAGCAGGCCCCGGCTAATCACGTTGGCATGGCTAAACGGGTCCATGTTGTCTAGCGCATAGAACTTTCCATCCCTAGTACGAAAGAGTGCCGCCTGCCCCGTGGCCAGGCGTACTCCCACTCCGGTGCCGGGCAACACATCGTCGACGCTGCAGATTGTTTTCCATTCAACCGCTACTGCATTGTTCATGGCTTACGCCTCCTCAACCAGCTCGATACGTTCATGCTCGTAGGCGGGACGTCGCTGGCCACGTTCACGCACGTAGGTCAAGTTGTCATCCGCTTCAGCGGTATCATTGATAAAGTGATTGAAACGTTTCACCGCTTCGGGATTTTCGATGGTGGACTTCCACTCACACTGGTATGTCTCGATCACGTGTTGCATCTGTGCTTCAAGCTCATCACCCATGCCCAAGGAATCGTTGAGGATCACGTCTTTCAGGTAATCCAACCCGCCTTCTAAGTTTTCCAGCCAGACACTGGTGCGCTGCAAACGATCCGCTGTTTTGATGTAGAACATCAAGAAACGATCAATGGTTTTAATCAGCTGTTCATCGGTGAGATCGGAGGCAAACAGATCCGCATGGCGCGGGCGCATACCCCCGTTACCGCACACATACAGGTTCCAGCCTTTCTCCGTGGCAATTACGCCCACGTCTTTGCTCTGAGCTTCTGCACATTCGCGGGTACAGCCACTCACCGCCATCTTGATCTTGTGCGGGCTACGCAGGCCTTTGTAGCGGTCCTCCACTTGAATAGCGGTGCCCACGGAATCTTTCACCCCATAACGACACCAGGTAGAGCCCACACAAGACTTCACCGTGCGCAGGGATTTACCGTAGGCGTGCCCAGTTTCAAAACCGGCATCGACCAAAATCTTCCAGATTTCCGGCAGCTGCTCCACACGGGCACCGAACAAATCCACCCGCTGGCCACCCGTAATCTTGGTATAGAGATCGTATTGCTTGGCCACCTCGCCCAGCACAATCAGTTTGTCCGGCGTGATTTCACCGCCGGCCACCCGGGGCACAATGGAATACGTGCCGTCGCGCTGCATGTTGCCAAGGAAGTAATCATTGGTGTCCTGCAGGCCAGCATGGGGTTTGTTGAGCACCCAGTCGTTCCAGCAGGAAGCCAGCACGTTGGCCACGGTCGGTTTACAGATGTCACAACCATCGCCGCTACCATGGGCTTCCAGAAAGGCATCAAAAGTGGTGATCTGGCCGACGCGTACCAGGTGATAGATTTCTTGACGGGAATACGGAAAGTGTTCGCAGAGATGGTTGTTCACTTCCACACCGCGTTTTTCCAGCTCACTATCCAGCACCTGTTTCACCAGCGCGGAGCAACCCCCACAGGTAGCCGATGCCTTGGTGCAAGCTTTCAAGTCACCCACGGTCTGGGCGCCATCGTCGATGGCCGCACACAGGTCGCCCTTGGAGACGTTATTACAGGAACAAATCTGCGCCGAATCGGGCAATGCATCGGCGCCCAGCAGAGGAGCGCCGTCCGACACCGGTGCCACCAGGGCCGCCGGATCACCGGGCAAGTCCATTTCATTCAGGCAAAGTTGCAACAAGTTACCGTAATCGGCAGCATCACCCACCAACACCGCACCCAACAGTTTCTTGCCACACGCGCTGATCACCGCTTTTTTGTAGATACCCGCGGTTTGATCCATAAACACGGTACTGCGACAGCCCGGCGTGCTGCCGTGAGCATCTCCGATGGATGCCACATCCACGCCCATCAGCTTCAGCTTGGTGCTCATGTCCGCACCGGCAAACTGCTTTTCTGCTTTTCCTATCAGATGTTCTGCGGCCACTTCTGCCATCTGGTAACCCGGCGCCACCAGCCCGAAAATGCGCCCTTCCCATAGCGCCACTTCACCGATCGCATAAATATGCTCGTCGGAAGTGACACATTGGTTATTGACCACAATGCCGCCGCGCTCGCCGATGGCCAGCTCACAAGCCCTGCCCAATTCGTCCTGAGGACGGATCCCGGCGGAGAAAACAATGACATCGGTTTCCAAATACTTGTCGTCACCGAAGTTCATTCGATGAGTGCAGGTTTCACCGTCGACAATATCTTGTGTACCGGTGCTAGTGTGCACGGTGACACCCAGCTCCTGAATCTTGTCTTTCAGCAAGCCGCCGCCAAAATCATCCACTTGCACCGCCATCAGCCGGGGAGCGAATTCCACCACATGCGTTTCAAGCCCCAAGTCATGAAGCGCCTTAGCCGCTTCTAAACCCAGCAACCCTCCACCGACCACGGCGCCCACCTTGCCGTTCTTGCTGGCAGCAATCATGGCATCCAGGTCATCAATGGTGCGGTACACAAAACAGTTGTCGCGGTCGTTGCCGGGAATCGGCGGGATGAAAGGATAGGAGCCGGTGGCCAGCACGACCTTGTCGTAAGGCAGGGTTTCACCCGTATTGGTGGTGACCGTTTTGCCCGCGCGATCAATCGCGTTGACCTTGGTGTTAAGTTTCAGCGTGATGCCGTGCTCTTCGAAAAACCCTTCCGGCACTAGCGACAGGTCGTCGGCGGTCTTGCCGGAAAAATAACTGGTCAGCCCTACTCGGTCATAGGCCGGCAGCGGCTCGGCACACAGTACCGTAATATCAAAGTGCTCTCGGCCACCCAGGGCTACCAGAGACTCTAGATAACGTTGTCCGACCATCCCGTGGCCGATCAGAAGAAGTTGTTGCTTTGCCATAAGGCTCACCCTCGCGGTGCGTAACTGACACCACCACTACAGCAAGCCTTATGCCAACTAACTAACCCATTGAAATAAATAAGGTTATTTCCTTTTTTATCAAGTAATAACAAAAGCCCTGCTTTCTTTTAATGCGCCGGTGCACGAGAAAAAGGCACTTTCTTGTGCACCGTATTGACCCAAAAACGCTCCCCTTTTGCGCACATATTTTCTAATCGCCTCTCTCTACCAAGAAATACTCTATTAAAAACATGAACTTAAGCACATGGCACAGGAGTTGCTCAGGCTCTCTTATCGTTAATCGCCCATGCATGGAGATTTCATGAGCGCTCAAAACCTGAATCTATTGAACCTGTCCCAGCCTCGTATACGGTTACTGCACCTAAGCTGGGTTGCCTTCTTTATTACCTTTGTGGTGTGGTTTTCCCACGCCCCATTAATGGGGCACCTTCGCGAGGCTTTCGACTTGAGCGCGGAACAGGTCAAAGCATTGTTGATCCTTAACGTGGCATTGACCATCCCGGCCCGGGTGGTTATTGGCTCCCTGGTCGATCGCTTCGGGCCACGCCGGGTGTTTGGTCTGCTGCTGATACTGGCGGCCTTCCCCTGCTGGGCATTCGCCCTATCCACTACCTTTGAACAACTGGCCGTTACACGTTTGCTTATGGGCTTTGTTGGCGCTGGCTTTGTGGTCGGCATTCGCCTGATTAGTGAATGGTTTCCTGCCCGGGAAGTCGGCCTAGCAGAAGGCGTTTATGGCGGCTGGGGTAACTTTGGTTCTGCAGCAGCAGCGATTACTTTACCAACCATCGCCATGCTTTTTGGGGGCGAAAACGGCTGGCGCTGGGCCGTTGCCAGCACCGGTGCGGTAGCAATGCTATACGGTATCTTTTTCCTGTGGTTCGCCCGAAATACTCCCGCTGGCTCCTCCTACTTCAAACCCAAGAAAGCCAGCGCTCTTGAAGTCAGCACGCGAAAAGATCTGTTCTTTTATCTCTTGATGAGCCTGCCACTTTATATTGCCCTGCTGGTTATTGTCTGGCGCCTTGGGCCAACCAATCTTGATCTGTTCGGGGGGACTACCCAAATTCTACTGGCGGCGTTGATTATCAGCCTTGCGATTGTGCAGTTAGGCCAAGCCTGGCGCGTGAATCGCGACCACTTGAAAGAAGGCGTTGCCGAGCACGATCGCTACAGTTTCAAACAAGTGGCCATTCTCGACCTGTCTTACATGGTGACATTTGGCTCTGAACTAGCGGTGGTTTCCATGCTGCCGCTTTTCTTCAGTGATACGTTCAGCTTGTCTGCGGTTACCGCTGGCCTGCTGGCATCCGGTTATGCGTTCATGAATCTGGTTGCACGGCCCGGCGGCGGCTGGGTATCGGACAAATTCGGCCGCAAAAAGTCTTTGGCCATCCTGTTGTGCGGGTTGATGGTAGGTTATGGCCTGATGAGCCAGATCTCCGGCACCTGGCCCATCGCCCTAGCCGTTATTGCCACCATGTGCTGTTCCTTCTTCGTTCAAGCTGGCGAAGGCGCGGTCTTCGCCACCGTACCGTTAATTAAACGTCGCCTCACCGGCCAAATTGCCGGCATGGTAGGCGCCTATGGCAATGCGGGTGCGGTGATTTTCCTTACCGTGCTGACCTTCGTGGAACCGTCTACTTTCTTTCTGGTCATTGCCGCCAGTGCCGCCGTTGCCTTGGCCGCCGTACAATTCCTAGATGAACCCAAAGGTCACATTGCAGAAATTGATGAAAAAGGCGAAGTGCAGCTCATCAAAGTGAGTTGATGACACCCTTTGAGTCCGGGCACGCGGGAACTCCTGTTTGCTCGGACCACCGCTCACAACACGCTATCGGTATAGGAGCACAAGAATGGAAGTGTCCACCGGCCCCGCTGGCAACGCCGACACCATGGTCGAACCCGAGTTGCACCCCCGCGTACGGATCGGGCAATTCAGTGACAGCGGCCCCAAGCTGCACAACCAAGATGCCTTGGCTATGCAGGTACCGGAAGGGTCACTGCTGCGCACCAAAGGCATTGTCGCAGCCCTGGCAGACGGCCTATCCAGTGCCGGTGCCGCTCGAGAGGCAGCAGAGTCCTGCGTGCTGGGTTTTATCAATGATTACTACGCCACTCCATCGTTATGGAGCGTACCGCGCTCTGCGCAACGTGTACTGGAAGCCCTGAACCGTTGGTTATGTCGCCAGACACTGGCTGGCGACAGCCATCTCTGTACACTTTCTTTGCTGATTTTACGCTCGCGCACCGCGCACATTTTTCAGGTTGGCGATTCCCGCGTATGGCGCATGCGTCACAACAGACTAGAATGCCTGACTCGCGATCACAGCCGCCGAATCGGCGCAAACCGGCAAGTGCTCACCCGCGCCATGGGAGGAGATACTCGTCTGGACGTGGACTACAGCAGTGTAGATTTACAGGTGGGCGATATTTATCTCTTGTCCAGCGATGGTTTACACGGTTTCTTGGCCCGTTCACGGATGCAAAACATTTTGCGCGAAACCAACCAACCAGAACTTGCTGCCAAAACGTTGGTGCAAGCTGCGTTGGCTAACGGCAGCGACGATAACGTAAGCTGTCAGGTAATACATGTTGACGGGCTACCGGACGCCAGCGCCGATGAAGCGCTGAAACAACGTGGTAGCCTGCCACTCCCCCCTCCGCTTTCCCCCGGCATTAAAATTGACGGCTTTACAGTAAAGCGTGAGCTTTACGCCAGCGTACGCAGCCACCTTTATCTGGTGGAAGATAAGAAAGGCAACGCCTCGGTACTGAAAACACCATCGATCAATCTGGAAGATGATCGTGATGCACTGGAACGCTTCGTCATGGAAGGCTGGGTGGGTAACCGGCTACGCAACCCGCATTTATTACACGCCTTGCCGCTACCCGAAAATACTTCCTGCCTTTACCAACACCTGGAATTTATCGACGGTGTGACACTGCAACAGTGGCTCAGGGAACACCCGGACGCACCGGTTGAAGAAAAGCTATATTTAGCAGATCAACTGCTCAACGGGGTGCGTGCCCTACACCGTGCCGATGTGATTCATGGTGACCTGAAGCCAGATAACATTATGGTAGACACTACTGGATTGGTGCGCATTGTGGACTTTGGTAGCTGCCATTGTCGTGGAATGGAACAAACTGCCGCCAGTATTCCTTTAGGCACCCTGCATTACAGCGCGCCAGAACTGGCAGAAGGCGAAGCTCCAAGCGAGCAAAGCGATCTATTCTCCATCGCGGTGATCATTCATGAAATGCTGACGGGCACCCTGCCTTGGCAAGGTCGCTATGAAAAAGCCTCACACCGGCCCCTTCCTCCATTGCAAAGCCATAACGCGTTTATCCCGCTATGGATCAACAACGTGCTAGAACTTGCGCTACAACGGCAGCCTAAGCTCCGCTTTACCGATGCAGCAGAATTTCGCGATGCTCTGCGCCGCCCCGTTCGTAGCAATAAACCTGTGGCAGACACTAACACCCAGCAATTAAGAATGTGGAAAGGCGCCGTAATCGTACTGGCTGTGCTGTTGCTGATCAGCGTAACACTACGCTGATCAGTCAAGATTGGGGTGTAATCAGATTTGGCTACGGGGCTCACCCGATAATGTTTACATGAGAGGTCAGCGGTTAGTCTGCCAGGCTACCCAGAGCGAACGTTTTACCGTTGCTGCGTACTTGCAGGATATCGCCCTGTTGCTCGGCCCAATCGACCAACTGATAAAACGCTGAACGCCCAATCAATGCCGTCAGATTGTCACGCACACACAGGTAAGGGGAAGGCTCACCGGTCTCGCTATCGGTGTTAACCCAGAGGGGATGGTCGTCTCCGGCAACCACATGGCTGCCTACATTGGTGGTAAACACTAATTTTGTGGTGCCACCTTCTTCTACTTGCTGCACTTGCGTCGCAACAAACGGCGCATCATCGACCTGAATACGTAACTTTTCCACCGGGGTAATCAGAAAATAATCGTCTTTTTCGCGCAACAGAATAGTTGAAAAAAGCGCCACCATTCTGGGCCGCTCAATGGGTGAATCTTGATAAAACCAAGTGCCGTCCCGGGCGATACGCATGTCGATATCCGCATGACGTTCCGGGTTCCATTGATGCACCGGCGGCAGGCCGGTTTCATCATCGGCCGCTTTTTCCAGTAACGTAAGCAGCGCCTCGGCTTGTTTCATCGCGGACCTCGCTGCCCTTTGTTCCCCATACGAATACCAATTTCAATAAGGAAGTCGAGAAAATCATCCTTGTCATCAATCAGTTTTTGATAAAACGGTGATTCCATCAATGCCGCCGCACCATGGGCCAGCGCCCAAGCAGAGCAAATGTGATAGATGGCCGGCACCTCTTCCAGCGACCCTTCTTCCATTCTCGCCTTCACAATCTCGGTGAGCCGAGCAAAGTTGGCTTTGCGGATGCTGTGTAGTTTCTCCACCAACTCCGGCAGCGCGTGGTCCTTGATCACCTTGTTTTCCAACCGATCAAACAACTGGTATCGCTTAGGATCAGATATCCGGAAACGAAAATACTCCCGGGCTAACGTTTCCTTATTATCGACATCGGAAATCTTTTGAAAGACCCCTGCCAAGTCTTCTTCGTAGCGCAGCATCAGCAACAGGTAAATTTCGTTCTTGGTTTCAAAATGCTTGTAGATGGTTCCTTTGCCGATACCTACCCGGTCCGCAATCATTTCCACGGTTACTCGGTCTTCGCCTTCTTCCAGAAAAAGGGCCAGAGCGGCATCGAGAATTTCACGTTCTCGCTGACGAAATTCCTGTGCTTTACGCGTGGCTTTTTCCAGATCACCCATCTTTTTCTCCTTGCGTCCACCTCCGTAGCGGACTGAACAGTCGCAATTCTAACGTATTCCCTTTTGCGCGCCTATCCGCTAAGCCCACTGCAACCTCTCAAAACACAAGGTGGCTATGCTGTTCATGGAAACCCAACGCCGGTTAGCATAGCGTCATGGTGTACATCACCGCTCCCCTACCCACCTTCCCCCAACACATGGAGGCAACATGGCCCATACAGACCGCTCTCCACTGGACATTGCAACGCAATTCCCCCAGCAGGACGGCTTGCTCTACTTGAACCACGCGGCTGTAGCGCCCTGGCCTCTGCGCACTCAAGCGGCGGTGAGCGAGTTTGCACGGCAGAACGTACACATTGGCGCCCGGGATTATCCACTCTGGCTAAAAGTAGAGCAGCAGTTGCGTGAGCGTTTGGCCTGGCTAGTGGGAGGCGTCCATATCGACGAAATCTGCCTGCTGAAGAACACTTCCGAGGGGCTATCTGTTATCGCCCAAGGTCTTGAATGGCACACCGGTGACCAAATCATCATCAGCGATCAAGAATTTCCGTCCAACCGCATTCCCTGGCAGGCCCTAGCCAACCAAGGCGTAGACGTGATTGAAGTGAATCTGGAGGGCGACAATCCGGAACAGAATGTCATTGACGCCATGGGGCCGCGTACCCGCCTGGTGTCACTGTCGGCGGTCCAGTATGGCTCAGGCCTGCTGATGGACATGGCCCCCATCGGGGCCGCCTGCCGAGCACAAGGGACATTATTCTGTGTGGACGCCATCCAGATACTCGGCGCATTGCCGTTTTCTGCAGAGCGGGTACAAGCCGATTTCGTGGTAGCCGATGGCCACAAGTGGATGCTTGGCCCGGAAGGGCTCGCCCTATTCTACTGTCGCCAGGCAGTCCAGGACCAACTGACCCTGCGCCAGCACGGCTGGCATATGGTGACTGATCCGGGCAATTACACCCGCAAGGACTGGCAACCCGCCATCACCGCCAAACGCTTTGAATGCGGCAGCCCAAACATGCTTGGCGCCCATGCCCTGAATGCCTCCCTTTCGTTACTTCAAGACACCGGGATGGATGTGGTAGCTAACGCGCTGCAGCAACGGGTACAGCGACTGATTGATGGATTACATAGTAAAGGGGCCACATTGCTCAGCCCCACTGCCAGGGAACGCCGGGCTGGCATTGTGACCTTCCGCTTGCCACACGAAGCCCCCAACGAGACCTTTCAACGCCTGAAAAATGGCGGAGTCGTTTGTGCTGAGCGGGGTGGCGGCGTTCGCTTATCACCACACTTCTACACGACCAATTCGGTCATCGACCAAGCTCTGGACCTGCTGTAAGCTCCTGAAACTCGTACGTGCCTCGTTATGGATACCGGAGCCTCACACATGAACCGACAGCTGGCCTTTTATCAATGGATCTGCCGCCGCTTGCAGCGTGATGAACAGTTCAGTGGCCAGCCCAGTGCTGATTTGGAAAGCCTGCGCACGGTACTGAGGTCTTGTGATGTGCTACTTGTTGCCGGTCATAGCACCGTAGACCGAACTTTCAAGGTGATTGGCGATAGTCGCTATGCTCGCGCAGTGCTCTACATTGGGCGGCTGCACGATGTGGCGGACCCTGCCCTGCGTGCGCTGTTAGCGGATTACACTCCCTGCGAACCGGATACCCAATTGGTCATTGACGCCCGCCTAGAAAGAGGGCTGATCGTGGAACCCTTGTCATCACTAGAAGGCCGCCATATTCGCGTATGCCGGGCTCAGGGCCTGAGCGACAATGAAGCTCAGGATGTCCTGCGCTACGCCATCAGCCGTATTGGCGTCGGCAGCACCCAATCCTGGGGGGCGCTAGCCATGATGGCTCTGCTGCCTTGGCGCTTGCTGCCCCTGCGTTGGCGTGCCGGGCTGTTCCGCCGCTGGGCCGGTGAACTGGTCAAAGCCCTCAGCGGTACCGTGGTGGCAGATGCTTTCAGCTTTGTGCAGTTCCCGGTAATGCCGTTGGTAAAGGAAAGCGAGCCCACTGCCCGCTTGCTCAGGCTGCAACCTCGCGCCATTACCGCTGCAGACTTCGACCACTCCCCCTATTTTGAGATTATCAAGGCGCCTTTCCAGATAAATGCTATCCCCAAAGGGATTGATGCTCTTCCTTGGAAAGGCAATCAGGGCGCGCTGGCGCCAGAGCGCCAACGCCACCTGACACTAGTGGAGCCGACGAACGGAAACCACGGTTAACAGCGCCAGTAACCACCAGGACAGACTCCCGCCACCACCACCACTGCCACCAGCACTTCCTCCGGCACTTCCACCGCTGGACGCTTTACGCGCCTGCGCCGGTTGAGTACTAGCGGTGTTATCGTTCGCCGGATAGTCGCCATTATCGGTCCACACCCGCACCCACAGGTTCTCGTTACCCTGACCTTCTAGTAGTAATTGCTGAGAGGCCTTTTCGCCAGGAGCCATATCACCTAGAGCACATTGCACCGAGTTCGTGCCGAAACAATTCTCCGGCAATTGCGCCGTACTCCACCCGGAGGGAAGAGCAAAACTCACACGCACCCGCGCGGCTGTTTGGTGAGTCGCCACATTGGTCACCTGGGCATTAACACGCACCAGGTCATCACTGCCACGCTGAGTGGTCAGGCTAAGCACCACATCCGGCTCATCGCTGAAAACCAATTTCAGGTTTTCGCCCAAGCTAGAGAAGTAGTCATGAGAAGTACTACTAATCGGATCAATACGGATGTCGTCTGACCAGCGATTACTGGCGCTGAGGGTAATACTGTAAGTGGCACTTTCTTGCCCCAAAGCCAGATCAGTATTACCGAGACAGTCGGTATAGCCGATATTAGCGACACAGGTCAGCCCAGGGACACGCACTGTCAGTCCATTTTTGTGTGCAATTCGCAGGCCCACATTACCGGCTCGTGTTTGCTGGCTGGTGTTAGCGATGCGAGTATGCAGCGTGGTAGATGCACCCGGATTAGTGTAGGTGTCAACGGCTTCACCGGTGAGCTCAAGGTCAACAAGACTTCCCAAAGTGGTTTGCTCAAGCCAATCCAAGTAGCGATCCACTCGGGTATATACCGCTGGAATGCCGGCGGTGGCGCACCGTTCGTGGCCGTAGCTAGTAATCCCAACCAGCCATTGTTGCCCAAGCTCACCATAAACTAGCGGTCCACCACTATCCCCACGACAGGTGTCCTGTGCGACATTCAAGGGATTCATTTCACCCGCGCAGATTTGATTACCGGTTAGGTTCCCCCACTGGTTGGCGCAAGTACTGTTTGGCACATAATCCACACTAGCTTCACGCAGGGAGTTGGAAAGGCCATTGCCGCTGGGAGAGGTGGAACCCCAACCCGTTATCTGCAGCGCTTCGTCATGACTTCCGCGTGCCAGCGCAGAAACCGTCTGGGGTTTAGCCAAATTAAGCGGGGTGGCCTGACTGTCAGAAGACAACCGTAGCAATGCCAAATCATTGTGAAAGGTAACCGCACGATAGTTCGGATGGACTCGCACCGCTGAAACAGACAAACGCTCAGGAGGGTTTGCCTCTGTTCGATCTAGGCTTCCCAGCGCCACAAACAATTGACTGGGTTGCAAGGTGGTGCCGCTGGGAGTTACCACACAGTGTGCGGCCGTCAACACCCAGCCCGGAGCAACCAACGTTCCACCACACAGCGTGGCAGCATAGGCGGAGTTTCCAGATAGGCTAACTTCCACTTCGGCCATCCACGGCCGGACTGTTACTACATCCTGTCCCCCGATAATACGAGGTTGAGCGTCAAGCGCCGATACCGCTTGTGCCAAACCCATTACCAATAGTAGGGCGAACATCAAACGACACATAGAACCACCTTTAGTTAGATTGAGTTACAAGACTCATACTAACTAAGGCGTTTTCATTACCTGTGACGTAGTTCTAATATTATTAAACTAGCACTATGGCACTAGATAACTATTATTTTTGATTATCAAAGTCGTCACTTTACCCTATATTTTGTCGTCTTAAGCGACACACCCTATCAGACATAAAATAATTGAAATGCACTTATTTTATGTGCAATACCTTTTATATTGAGCAGAAATATCCTACTTTCCGTGCATTCTGACGGACTGATGAGCCTTTTTTCTTATGATTCGCCTTGCTGTTCATCAGCGGGGGCGGGTAACGCTCTACGCGCTTTTGCCCCCAGCTCTTTGAGTTGTTGCGCCTGGCGATATAGGTTGCCACGGCCACTACTGAGACGCTTAAAAGTGGTATCCCACGCAGATTGTGCCTTACCGATTTTGTCACCGAGATCATCCATGGAATCGCCAATCAGCGACACCTGATCACAAATTTTCCCGGCACGATCAGCGATATCTAACGCATTCTGGTTTTGGTACTCATAACGCCAAATATTCTGGATCGTGCGCAACGTTACCAATAACGTAGTTGGACTAACCAATACTATGTTGCGAGAAAAGGCGTCAGAATAAAGGCGATGATCTTGCTCCATGGCCACCATGAACGCTCCCTCAATGGGAATAAAAAGCAGCACAAAATCCAGGCTCCGAATACCTTCCAGACCGCTGTAATCCTTCGCATCTAAGCCTTTAATATGACTGCGTAGGGAGGCCAGATGGTCGCGTAATGCCTGTTCGCGCTCCTCCGCCGTAGAGGCAGAAGAAAGCCGCTCATAGGCCACCAACGATACTTTCGCGTCGATCACCACATCCTTATTTTCCGGCAGGTGCACAATAGCATCCGGCAGCCGTCGCTGGCCGCTCTCATCCTTCAACGTAACCTGGGTTTCGTATTCACGGCCCCGGGTCAGGCCGGAAGACTCTAGCACTCGCTCCAAAATCATCTCACCCCAATTACCCTGGGTCTTGGACTGGCCTTTTAAGGCGTCGGTGAGATTGCGCGCATCTTCATGCATCTGCTGATTAAGGCTTTTCAAATGGCCCAACTGTTCGATCAGGGATGCCTGAGCACGGGTTTCGTCGCTGTGAATTTGATCCACCCGACGGCGAAAATCCGCCAGCTGCTCACGGAACGGTTTGAGCATGCCATCAAGGCCCTGCTGGTGTTGCTCCTGTAATTGCTTGCCGCGCTGCTCCAGTACTTTCCCGGACAGGTTCTCAAACTCCTGCTTCAGCTGATTACGGCTTTGTTCGGAGAAGGCCAACTTTTCCTGCTGCCCAGCCAGCCGTTCTTCCAGCCGGGCCTTATCGGCTCCCAACTGCTGTAGCTGTGCGTCCGTGTGCTGCTGCCGTTGTTGCTGTTCTTGTAGCTGCTGCTTGAGCAGCGGTACCTGGGCCAGCGGCTCGCTCAGAGCATTTTTCTCGGCCAGCAATACGGCTTCACGCGCAGCCGCTCGGCGCCGCTCCAGCAACGCCACAAGCAACGCTGCCACTACACCACCACCTAGCGCTGCCAGCGCCAGCATTGCATACAGGTTCATGCTTGTGCCTTGTTGAACAGAGAAAAGAAGTTATTCGTGGTGGCCGCCGCCAGAGCATCCACACTGATCCCCTGCAGTGCTGCCACACATTCAGCCACCTGAACCACATAGCGCGGCTCATTGGGCTTGCCACGAAAAGGAACTGGAGCGAGCCAGGGGGAATCGGTTTCGATCAATAAACGCTCCAGAGGTAACTGCCTCACGGTCTCCCGCAGGGCCTGCGCATTGCGAAACGTGACAATCCCAGAAATGGAAATGTAGAAACCCAGCTCTATGGCCTGTCGGGCCATGTCCAGGTCTTCAGTGAAGCAGTGGAGCACGCCGCGAACTTCCCCCCTACCGTGCTCGCGCAACAGCGCCAAGGTATCCTCCTTGGCGCCGCGCGTGTGCACAACCAAAGGCAGGCCGGTTTCACGAGCAGCCTGAATATGGGCAATAAAATAGCGCTGCTGCCACTCTCGCTCTTCCTTTGCATAGAAGTAATCCAGCCCGGTTTCGCCAATAGCGACAACCTTGGGGTGGGCCCCACGCTCAATCAGCTCCTCTACAACGGGCTCACGGGATTCCTTGTAAAGTGGATGCACCCCGACGCTGGCAAAAACATTGTCATATTGTTCAGCCAGCGCCTGCACTTGCGGAAAGGTTTCTAGATCCACACCGATGCACAGCATGTGGCTGATCCTAGCCTGCGCGGTGGCCGCCATCATCGCCGCGAAGTCGCCATCATGGGCGTCAAGATTCAGACGATCTAAATGACAATGGGAATCCACAAAAGAGGTAGCAATCACAACAAGCTCCAACGTTAAAAACGCAGGCATTGTAGCGTAGGGAGCGCCCAGCACACACCACGCGGCACACACAGCACCGGCTAAAATGATCGCATCTGAAATACAGAAGGCCGCGTCCTAAAAAAGAGGCGGCCTTCTTATTTGACAGCCAGAACCCAACACGCTTGCGTTGTTGCACGCAGCGCAATACGAGTCAGCCTCTCACATGGTATACGTAGGACGATCCGATTCCAGTGAACCGGCCAGATGATTCTCGATGGTAACGCGGGCGGTATCGTCCTGATCGGAGAATTGCACACCGATCCCCGCACTACGGTTCCCTTGAGCCCCTTTGGGGGTGATCCACACGACCTTGCCAGCCACTGGAATCTTATCGGCTTCATCCATAATGTTCAGTAGCAGGAAGATCTCTTCCCCTAACGTGTATTGCTTTTCAGTGGGAATAAACAAACCGCCGTTGGTAATGAACGGCATGTAAGCCGAATACAGCACCGCTTTATCTTTGATGGAAAGCGACAGAATGCCATTGCGACCTACCGGCATCTTCATGAACCAACCCCTTACGAAATTATTATTAATCTATAATCAAGGTTAGTGCGCCGCCGCCGCAGCGTCAACGCCCACCAACACCAACAACCACTGCTCGTAGAGCAGCTCCTTATTGGGGTTGGCTCCAGACAACAAGGCGCGGCGACCTTCCAGCACACGCTGGGCGGCCCGTAACAGACGAGCCGGAGGCACAGCCTTATTAAGGCGCTCTAGCAGCGGCGCCAGCAAGGCATCGGCGCTCTGCTGACCAGAAAAACGTTGATTCAAACTCCGCGATAGCCATCCGTAAATCACACTAGCCATTTCCGTGGGGTCATGCTTGGCCAGCACCGGGGAGGCCTGCGCTACCGATTGGCGCCCTTCTGCCACCCTGACTAGGGTATCCAGCAAACGGGTCCGATCGGCGAACCACTCCGCTTGCTCAAGAGCCAGTGCCCGCAAAGGCGCCCCCTGAGCGGCATCCAGTAACGAGGCCGCGCTTTCTCCCACTTGCGACTGCAGCCACTGTAACGCATGTTCCTTTACCGGTAAGGGCAAGATACGTTGCTGACAACGGCTACGAATGGTTGGCAACAGCAGGGTTGGTTGGTCGCTAACCAGCAACAATAGGGTTTGTGTTCCAGGCTCTTCGAGGGTTTTCAGCAACGCATTCTGGGCGTTGCGGTTAAGGGCTTCAGCGGGGGAAATAATCGCCACACGATAACCACTGTATTGCGCAGTACGGGTGGCAAATGCTACCAACTTGCGCACCTGGTCAATCTTGATGGTTTTGCTTTTTTCTTCCGGGCTAAGTCGATACAAATCTGGATGGGTGCCTACCGTGCTGAGCTGGCAACCTTGGCAATGACCACAGGGCAAGCCAGCGGAGGGTTTTTCACATAATAAAGTTTGCGCCAAAGACTCCGCCAGCCGCAATTTACCAATGCCTTTCGGACCGCTTAGCAACAGGGCATGGGGCAGCCGCCCCCGGGCGTGTTGATCAAGCAGCTGCGCCATAGCATCGCTGTGCCAAGGGCAAGGGACCTGAACTTTTGCACCGGTTACGGCCATGCCTGCATCTCCTCAACAATCCGGGCTAGTTGTTGCTGTACTGATTCCAGCGGCTGGCTAGCGTCTACCGTGCGAAACCGATTGGGCTCCTGGGCTGCCCGAGCCAGGTAACACTGGCGGATGCGATCAAAAAAAGCTCGATCCTCCTGTTCAATGCGGTCCAGTGCGGCACGCTTGCCCGCGCGCGCCATGCCCACCTCCACCGGCACATCGAACAGTATAGTCATGTCTGGACGGGTATCTCGAATAACGAGGGCCTCCAGTGCAGCAATGGCGGCGCTATCTAGTCCCCGCCCTGCTCCCTGGTAAGCCCAGGTGGCATCCACAAATCGATCACACAAGACCCATTCGCCGCGCGCTAGTGCCGGACGAATCTTCTGCTCCAAATGCTGCGCCCGTGCAGCAAAGACCAGCAGTAATTCGGTATCGTCAGCCATGACTTCGTTACTGGGTGCCAGCAGCACTTCGCGAATCGATTCAGCCAGGGCTGTGCCTCCGGGCTCTCGGCTTACCATCACCGTCTTACCCTCGGCCCGAAGCGCCTCTGCCAACCAAACGAGGTTGCTACTCTTACCTGCACCCTCTCCGCCTTCTAGGGTAATAAAGCGACCACTCATTGCCCTCCTCCCGGCGAAGACCGGTATCCTTCCCGGCGTCGTAATTGATATTCGCGCACCGCTCTTCGATGTTCCGCCAGGGTCTTGGAAAAATAGTGGCTGCCATCACCGCGAGCGACAAAATACAGCGACTCGGTTGTCGCCGGCTTTACTGCCGCCAAAATCGCTTCATGACCGGGCATGGCAATAGGGGTGGGCGGCAGGCCATCAATCACATAGGTATTGTAAGGTGTCGCACGACGCAGGTCCGAGCGGCGAATATTTCCGTTATAGGCTTCACCCATGCCGTAAATCACGGTGGGGTCAGTTTGCAAGCGCATACCCTTATTCAAACGGTTGGTAAAAACGCCTGCAATTTCAGATCGTTCTTCTGGGACACCGGTTTCCCGTTCAACGATGGACGCCATAATCAGCGCTTCATATGGTGTTTGCAAAGGCAAATCCTTGGCCCGTTGCTGCCAAGCGGCGTCCAGAATACGCTCCTGCCGCTCCAGTGCCCTGGCCAGGATAGTCAGGTCTGATGTGCCACGGGTATAAAAATAGGTTTCCGGTGCAAACCAGCCTTCTGGATGTAAATCAGGGCGACCGAGTTTCGCCATGACTTGTTCGTCAGTCAGCCCTTTCAGTCGATGTTCCAGGGTTTCCAGGGCAGCCAACCGGGCTCGCAATTCTCGGAAATTCCAGCCTTCGACTAACGTCAGACTACGTTGCAGTACATCGCCCCGATCCATTTTTTCCAACAACGACAATAACGAATCACCGGGTTTGAGTTGATACTCGCCCATGTGCATGCGCCCATCCATGCCGGTGAAAGCAGAATAAATTCGCGCACCCACTCGACGGCACCGGGCGTCAACCCCCTCACCCAGAATACCGTCACGTTTGAGGTTGTAGAGCACACGGCTCAGCCCCGCCCCTTTAGTCACCTCCACGGTAAATGTTTCAGAAATCGGTAACGGGCGATGTAGATAACTACTGACCCAGGCCCCCGCCACAGGAACAGCGACTATCAGTAGGACAACCAACAGTCCAAAAATACGGATTTTTTTACGCATAGTGGGGTTATTAGCCCTTCAGTGAGCCGGCCAAAAAGGTTTCTGTCGACTGTTGCAGTTCCCGGACCGATGCCAACACCGGCCAATGCCATTGCGCCAGTTTACGCACCGCGAGCACGCCGACAACACTGTTACACAAAAACAGGCCTTCGGCAGTACGCAGCTGTGACAGTGGCCGCAGATCGCAGACCACTTTTTCACCGCCATGGCGCAGCGTATCACGCAAGTGGCCTTGCATAACGCCCTCCACACCGGCACCCGCTGCAGCCAAATCAGGCATCCACCAGTGATCGGCGAAGCGGGCAAAGAGATTCATGGACGTAGCCTCCAAGGGCTGACGACGGGTGCTGAGTAGCAATCCTTCGTCCCACCCTTGCTGTGCCACTTCACGGCGGGCCATTACCTGTGCAAGGCGGTTAAGGTGTTTGTAGCCCGCCAACGGATCAGGGTACAAAGGAGTCTGGCACAATCCCAGCGCTAACCCTTCACGGCGTTGTCGCTCAGACCACTCTGGCAAAGTGCTCGTCTGCCACAGAACCGTAGGCTGCGCCGATTGCGGTGGCAAATAGCCCCTGCCTCCCACGCCACGGGTAACCGTGAGTTTGACTACCCCCGGCTCGCCACCTAGCGCCGCAACGCCAGCATCCAGTGCTGCCTGCAATGTAGACTCGGAGGGTTGTGCGATGCCCAGCGTTTGTAGCCCGCCATACAAGCGGGCGCGATGGCGAGCCCACAATGGCGACTTGCCGGAGGCGGTCACTCGCACGGTTTCAAACACACCATCTCCGTAAGCGAGGCCGCGATCACGGGGGTCTAGTGGCATTACACCTTCTTGAACAGCAAGGTGCCGTTAGTACCACCAAAACCAAAGGAATTGGACAGCGCGTAGTTGATGGTGCGTTCCTGAGCCTGATTTGCCACGAAGTTCAGGTCACACCCTTCATCCGGGTTATCCAGATTGATGGTAGGCGGAGCCACCGAATCACGCATGGCCAAAATGGAGAAAATCGCTTCCACGGCCCCCGCCGCACCCAGCAAATGCCCGACCATGGACTTGGTGGAGCTCACCGCCAATTTGTAGGCATGATCACCAAACAGGGTTTTCACCGCCATCGCTTCGGCCACATCACCCATTTGCGTGGAGGTGCCGTGGGCATTGATGTAATCCACCTGATCCGGCTCAACCCCGGCATTGCGCAGGGCGTTGCGCATGGCACGCATGGCTCCGTCGCCGCCCGCTGCCGGAGAAGTGATGTGGTATGCATCATCACTCATGCCAAAACCTACCAGCTCCGCATAGATGGTGGCACCACGGGCCTTGGCGTGCTCGTACTCTTCTAGCACAACCGCACCAGCGCCATCAGCCAGCACAAAGCCATCGCGATCCTTGTCCCAGGGGCGACTAGCTGCTTGTGGGTCATCGTTACGAGTAGATAATGCACGTGCAGCGGCAAAACCACCTACTCCCAATGGTGAAGATCCTTTCTCTGCCCCGCCAGCAACCATCACATCCGCCTGCCCCAGAATAATCTGCTGGGCGGCAAACCCTATATTGTGGGTGCCTGTGGTGCACGCTGTTACCGTGGCAAAGTTCGGCCCTTTCATCCCGTACATGATCGCCAGATTACCTGCGATCATATTAATAATGGTGCCGGGCACAAAGAAGGGCGACAGCTTACGCGGACCGGAATCGAGCAGTTTACGATGGTTTTCTTCGATATAGGTGAGGCCTCCAATGCCCGAGCCAATAGCGGCACCAACGCGTTCGGCGTCTTCCTTTTCCATGTCCAAGCCCGCATCACGCACAGCCTGAATAGCCGCCACCAAACCGTACTGAACAAAAATGTCCATCTTGCGGGCATCTTTGGGGGACAAGTATTCGGAAATATCAAAGTCAGGCACCAGGCCAGCAAAACGGGTAGCAAAGCGCTCCGTATCAAAGTGCTCGATATTGCGAATGCCACTTTTACCCGCCTTGATGCCTTCCCAAGTAGAAGCCACATCGACTCCAAGCGGCGTGAGCATTCCCAACCCTGTAATAACGACTCGACGTGACGTCACCCAATACCTCCCAAATCCATGTTTTTTGGCGCCATTTAAAGGCCTTAATGCAACAAGACTACTACAACCGGCCCATTAACTGGCTGCCGTAATGTAAGAAAACGTCACTTGTTACGGCAAATATTCTGGCCACAAAAAAGCCGCAAGCTCATTGAACCTGCGGCTTTTTTGTTATTCGATCAACCGAAATCAGCTGTGTGCTTTAATATAATCCACAGCGGACTGGACGGTGCTGATTTTCTCAGCTTCTTCATCCGGAATTTCGGTTTCAAATTCTTCTTCCAGGGCCATCACTAGCTCAACGGTATCCAGGGAGTCTGCACCCAGATCTTCAACGAAGGACGCTTCTGATTTTACGTCTTCCGGCTTAACACCCAGTTGCTCAACGATGATTTTGTTTACGCGTTCTTCGATGCTGCTCATGATCGTATTACTCTCCTGATTAATGGTGTGCTAGCACCTGTCAGCGGCTATTCTAGGTGAACGCTGTTTGCGGTTGCAAGCCGACTAGACCGATGCCTTTCCTTGAAGTTTTTCCAAATATTTTCTTCTGCAAAAACAGTCAATTAGACAGCCTTCCCAGAAACCCTCGGGTGCCCACTTTTTGAGCTACCCGGTAAACATGCCCCCATTGACGTGCAAAGTGGTTCCCGTGACATAACCACCGCCCTCACTGGCCAGCCAAGCAACCGCACTGGCAATCTCCGCCGGCTGCCCCAAGCGCCCCAAGGGAATTCCCTGCAGTAGGGCCTCTTTCTGGGCTTCTGGCAGCGCCTCTGTCATGTCCGTTTGAATAAAGCCCGGAGCAACAGAGTTCACCGTAATGTTACGTGAGCCAAGCTCGCGGGCCAATGCCCTTGAGAAACCTTCTACGCCGCCTTTAGCGGCCGCGTAATTGGCTTGCCCTGCGTTACCCATGGTGCCGACCACCGAGCTGATATTGATAATCCGGCCCCAACGCGCTTTCGTCATGCCTTTCAAGCATGCCTTGCTAACACGATAAAGGGAATTGAGATTAGTATTGATCACATCATCCCATTCATCTTCCTTCATCCGAAGCATGATGTTATCGCGGGTAATACCCGCGTTATTCACCAACACCAAAGGAGCACCAAACTCTTCGTTGATGCTCTTGAGGGTGGCGTCCACCGACGTCTTGTCTGCCACATCAAGCCTCTTGCCGGCACCGTTTTCGCCCAACGCATCGCCAATGGCGGCAGCCCCTTTGTCAGTAGTAGCCGTGCCAACCACAAAAAAACCATTCGCAATCAGTTGTTCGGCAATCGCCCGGCCGATGCCCCGGCTAGCGCCGGTTACCAGTGCCACTTTCTTGTCTGACATGCTTATTCTCCTTGCAGAGCAGCCGTGAAAGCTGCCTCTGTTTCCAGCGGACGAGCGGCCAATTCCCGGTCAATGCGTTTCACCAAACCACACAAAACCTTGCCCGGGCCACACTCATAAAGATGACCAACACCCTGCTCTTGCAGTGCCTGAATGGTTTCCACCCAGCGCACCGGTGAATAAAGTTGGCGAATCAACGCATCACGAATTTTCTCCGGATCCGTTTCCATGGCCACATCCACATTATTGATCACCGGCATTTCCGCCGCGTGAAAACGGGTATCACTCAAGGTATCGGCAAGCTGTGCAGCGGCAGGTTTCATCAACGCACAATGGGACGGCACACTGACCGGAAGCGCCATGGCACGTTTCGCACCAGCCTCTTTACAGGCTGCAATAGCCCGCTCAACCGCATCCGCTGAACCGGCAATAACCACCTGTCCTGGCGCATTAAAATTGACAGCCTCAACAACGCCGCCCTGAGCTGCCTGCTCACAAGCGCTGCGAACCTGATCATCATCCAACCCGAGAATGGCAGCCATGCTGCCTTCACCCTGGCCAACGGCCTGCTGCATCAACTGGCCACGAGTACGCACCAGCCGCACGGCATCACCCAGATTAATGACTCCGGCGCAACTCAGCGCCGTGTACTCACCCAGGCTATGCCCTGCCAACACATTCGGCCGTGGGCCACCGCTCTGTTCCCACAAACGCCACAGGGCAACGCCTGCGGTCAGCAGTAAAGGCTGAGTGATTTCTGTCTGATTGAGCGCTTCTTTTGGCCCTTCTTGGGCTAACGCCCAGAGGTCCTGATCCAGCGCACCAGAGGCTTCCTGAAAGGTTTGCTTCACCGCCGGACGTTCGGCGAACTCACTGAGCATCCCCAGGCCCTGAGACCCTTGGCCAGGAAAAATAAAGGCTGTCTTGGACATGCAACATCCCCTTGAAAATAGGCAGGCCGCAGTATGCCGGCTTTCGCTTTCGCTGTCCGGTCAGGCCTGAAACAAAGTATGAATAGACATTCGGGGCCAGCCAGCCCCGACGCATAATTTAGTGAGTGCCGGGCTGACCCAGTGCATCACTAATCAAGGACGGTACGTTACGGCGCGCCTCCAGCTGAGCCACTTCCAGCGCACAGGCAAAACCTTCCTTGCTGGTACCACCGTGGCTCTTCACCACCACGCCACGCAGGCCAACAAGGCTGGCGCCATTATAGTGATCCGGGTCCATGCGCTTTTTGAGCCCAATCAACACCGGCAACGCAAACAAGCCGCATAGTTTGCGCAGCCAGGACTGTTTGATTTCTTGGCGCAACATGTTGCCAATCATTTTGGCTACACCTTCCATGGTTTTTAGCGAGACATTACCAACAAAACCATCACACACCACCACATCGGCCTCGCCTGAAAAGATGCCATTACCTTCCACGAAGCCCACATAGTTGAGACCTTGGGCTTCACGCAACAGCCCTGCCGCCTCCTTAATCTGTTCGTTACCCTTGATGTCTTCTTCACCAATATTCAGTAACGCCACACGAGGATGCTCCACCCCATCAACAGCACGCACCACCGCCTGCCCCATCAAGGCAAACTGCAGCAAGTGCGCGGGCTCTGAATCCACATTGGCGCCTAAGTCGAGCATGTGACAATGGCCATTGGCCGTGGGAATAGCCGTACAAATGGCGGGGCGATCTACCCCGGGAAGGGTTTTCAACACAAAACGGCTCACCGCCATCAAGGCACCAGTATTGCCGGCGCTGACCGCTGCCTGGGCACGCCCTTCCTTGACCATATTGATGGCCACACGCATGGACGAGTCCTTCTTTTGCCGCAGAGCAACGGCGACGGGATCATCCATTGCCACCACTTCCGTGGCTGGCTGAACAGTAATACGCGGGTGATCAGCGATATTAGCCTGAGACAAGGCGCTAGTTAACGGTTCAAGTTGGCCAACCAAGATAATGTGCATGTGCTCATGGCGAGACAGCATGGCTGCCACGGCGGGCACTGTTACGGACAAGCCGTGATCGCCCCCCATGGCATCCACTGCTAGCGTCACAACCGTCATGGGCTGCTTCCTTATATTCAAATTTGGAGGCATTCTGACAAAAAACGTTCGGCGGTAACATATTCTCCGCCTTCAATCACAAATCCACTTACAAAAAATCCTCCCGAAGGAGGATTTCAGTGCGCCACTGAAACTGGGCTGTTACTGCACAATAAGGGCAGCGCAAGGCCAGACCGGCACAGAAAAACGGGAGCCGCAGCTCCCATTTTCATACAACTTATTCGTCGTCAGAATCACCCTGACTGATCACCTGGCGGCCACGGTACATGCCATCCGGAGAAATGTGGTGACGACGGTGCACTTCACCAGTGTTGCTATCTTCAGTCAGCGCAGCGGCAGGCAGCGCATCGTGAGAGCGGCGCATGCCACGCTTTGAACGGGTTTTACGGTTCTTTTGAACAGCCATTTCGAGCTCCTCGGGCGTTTATTCAGCCTGAATTTACTTGCCTTGACCTTTTAATTTGGCCAGCACGGCAAAAGGATTATCCGCGTTTTCGTGTTTCTCAGGTTTACCGCTGTCCTGCGGTAAAGCTGTCGGGCAAGAGTCATGCAGAGCCACCAGTGGCATAGCCAGCAACAGCTCCTCTTCGATTAGATCGGTAAGAACCATGCGTTCTTCGCCAACCAACCAAGGATCCAGTCGCCCCGGCAATGCCTTGGCCTGATCCTCATTCCAAACCAACGCCACATCGATATGGGCAGTAATAGAATAACTCACTGGCTCCAGGCAGCGCTGACATGGCAGCACCAATACGGTGCTAACCTCGCCCTCGATACGCCGATGCCCCTCATCATCACGATCGAACGCCAGCGATATTGCTACTGGCTGGTCCAAGCTATCGCGGTATTCCTGCAGGCGTGGCAGGTCTCCAACGGTAAGCTGGCCTTCAACGATGCGACCTTGATCCGCATATTTGCGAGGATCGAGGAACTGTGGCAGTTGCCCTGAAAACATAAGCGCGCAATTCTAGGGCCGCGAGGCCCCGCTGTCAAAGTTAATGTGAGGCACTAAACACCTGAGTCAACAGGGTTTTTCGTGCGTCATGAAAAAATAATCCTTACACTTGCCCCCGCAAAGCGCGGAGACCCCTATGACTGACCAGACACCTACCCTGTTACTCGCCTCTTCATCGCCGTTTCGGCGCCAACTATTAGACAAGCTGAAACTGGATTTTATCCACCAGAGCCCGGATATCGACGAATCCCGGCATGAGGATGAAAGCCCTACCGCCTTGGTAATGCGCCTGGCCCGGGAAAAAGCGCTGGCCCTCGCAGACCAACACCCGAACACGCTAATTATCGGCTCCGACCAGGTTGCCGTTATTGGCAATCAAGTACTGGGCAAACCCGGCGACCGCGACACCGCTATTCGTCAACTCAGCGCCGCCAGCGGCAAGCGGGTCAGTTTCCTGACGGGTTTGTGCCTGCTCAATACCGCCACTGGCCGTAGCCAAGTGGTCTGTGACCCTTTCCATGTGCAGTTCCGCACCTTGAAACCAGCGCAGATTGAACGCTACGTGGACATCGAACAGCCCCTGAATTGTGCTGGCAGCTTCAAATCCGAGGGCCTCGGCATTGTGCTGTTCAAAGCCTTGGAAGGACGCGACCCGAATACACTGGTAGGCCTGCCTTTAATTATATTAACCGAATTTCTGGCTGCAGAAGGCGTCCAGCTGCCCCTATAACCAGCTGCCTCTATTCTATAAAGGGAAGAGGCGGGAACCGAACGCCCTTGGGGTTTCGGAACGCGTCTCTTCTCGTTTCTCGCCATTATGATTAACGAATCACCGGCGATGCACTCAACCCCAGCTGCGTAGCCACGCCTTCGCCAATGGAAACCCCAAAACGGCGAATAAACTCTTCCATAGGAGAGCGGCTGGCACTGTAGTTGAGCATCTCCTCCTCGCCTACCACTTCGCGAACCACCTGCCCCGGGCTCATTAGTCCATCAATCAGACCCAAATCCATAGCCCGCTCGCCAGTCCAGAACAAGCCGGAAAACAATTCTGGATGCCCATCAACTTTCAACCTATTGCCGCGCCCCTTCTTCACCGCCGCAATAAACTGCTGATGAATATCATCCAGCATGGTTTGTACGTGTTTGCGATGGGCTGGCTTCACCGGTGAAAACGGATCCATCAAATCCTTGTTTTCGCCAGCGGTAAACACACGGCGCTCCACGCCCAGTTTGTCGGCCGCCTGCTCCAGCCCAAAGCCAGCCATGATCACGCCAATGGAGCCTACAATGCTGGCCGGGTCCGCATAGATTTCATCTGCAGCGGAGGCAATAAAGTACGCCCCAGAGGCACCCACATCGGTAATCGCCGCATACAGTTTCTTTTCCGGGTATTCAGCCCGCAGCCGCTTGATGGCGTTGTACACCTGATTAGATTGTACTGGTGAGCCACCTGGGCTGTTGATTTTCAATAGAACGGCGGTGGTGTTTTCCGCTTCAAAGGCTCTCGTTAAGCCGGTGACGATCAAGTCCGCACTCGCCTCCTGATCCGGCGCAATCACGCCGTTCACATCTACGATCCCCACATGGGCTTCCGCCATGGTCACAGCAGAACCGGTTTTGCCCGGAATCACTATCACCAACAAGGTAAACAGATACACAAAGGTCAGGGCCTTGAAGAAAATACCCCAACGACGGGATTTACGCTGCTCATCTTGGGCCTGGCCCAGTAATTTCTCTATCAGCTTCCATTCCCGCTCATTCTGAGGGGGCTGAGAAGATGGCTGATTATTCATAGTCATACGCTCTCCATTACAAATTCAGACGCTGCCAACCCCACTAGCGGCAACAAATGGTCCAAACGATCGATCACCGCCAAGGGCTCGCATGGGAGCAACTGCTCAACTGGATGCGCACCATAACTCACCCCTATGCGGTCTACCCTAGCAGCACGGGCCATCTCCAGATCATAGGTGGTGTCACCCACCACCACGGCCCGCTCAGCAGGCACTGCCATCGCCTCCAGCAGTTCCAGCACCATGGCTGGGTGCGGCTTAGAATGGCTTTCGTCGGCGCATCTGGAAGCATCAAAATAACGTTCTAGGCCGGTATTGCCCCACACCCTCTGCAACCCCTTGCGACTCTTTCCGGTTGCCACTGCCAGCTTAAGACCCTGCTCACGCAGGTAAATCAAAACCTGCTCAGCAGCCGGATAAAGGGCACTGGGTGTCTGCTCGGCGGCAATAAAATGAAACGCATAACGATCACGCATGGCAACAATGCCAGCAGCATCCAGCTGCGGATAGAGTGTAGCGATGGCTTCCGGCAACCCTAGCCCAATAATGCTGCAAACTACCGAATCAGCCAATGACGGCAACGCCATGTCCACCGCTGCCAGCTGCATGCAGCTCACAATGCGCCCCGTGGAATCCATCACTGTGCCGTCCCAATCAAAAATCACCAGGTCGTAGGGGCGAACAACACTCATGGTTTGCTCCTCAGGGCAGTCAAAATGGCCTCGTAGTCATCATCCAGCGGCGCGGTAACCGTCAGCCTTTTACCCGTATTCGGGTGCACAAAAACCAGAGTTCGGGCATGTAAGCAGAGCCGGCGGCGGCCAATTTCAGCCAACAACGCCTCCCCTTTAGCGATGCCGTACTTGCTATCACCCAGCAGTGCAAAGCCCCCAAACTGACTATGCACTCTAATTTGGTGGGTGCGGCCGGTTTCCAGGGTAGCCTCCACCAACTGCGCCTGAGCAAACCGCTCAAGGAGGCGAAAATGCGTCACAGAGGGTTTGCCCTCACGCGATACTCTGACGATACGCTCATTGCCATTCATCATTTTCAATAAGGGCGCATCCAGCGTGCGCTCCTTACCCTTAAACCCTTGGCAGAGAAGCCAGTAACGTTTTTCAATCTGGCCGCCCTGCATCAAGCGCTGCAGTTTACGCAGAAACGAGCGCCGACGGGCCACCATGATCAAACCACTGGTATCGCGATCCAGTCGGTGCACCAGCTCCAGCTCCCGCTCTTGCGGGAACATCACCCGTAACGCTTCAATCAAGCCCAGGCTGACGCCACTGCCTCCATGCACCGCTAAGCCCGCAGGTTTATTAAAAACAAATAACTGATCATCTTCATAGACACAGGCCCGGCGCAGACGCTCAGCCAAGCCCTCACTCACCGCCGCAGGCGCGGTGGAGTCACTGGTGCGAATGGGCGGGACACGCACCACATCGCCAGTACACAGTCGGGTGGTCTGCTTGGCTCGCCCCTTGTTAACCCGCACCTCTCCGGACCGGATAATCCGGTAAACTCGAGACTTGGGCACACCTTTAAGGTGAGTAAACAAGAAATTATCCAGGCGCTGACCGTGCCGGCCTTCATCAATGGTGACAAACGTCACCCTGTTCGCTGCGGGGGTATCTTCTGACATGGCGCGATTCTAAGCGCGATCGGAGGAAATGTCTGCATCTGACCAAGCGATACCAGCAATCTATCTGATTGATCCCACTGGCCTTTTATTGCTATAGTCAAGCGTCGACCTGAAATAGGCAACGGTGACGCGCAGCGAACATTCGCCGTTCGGCCCTCTCCGGCTACAGCCGATGAAGACAGAGCCCGCCACACGGTCACAGAAAAAGCGTCAGGCCCACCTTCCACACGGGAAATACCCTATACGGAACTGGGCTTACGCTGCAGAAGACCCATTTACAGCGCCCGAAAACGGGCCCTGAACATTAACGATGGTGGCCTGCAGCGCTGGTCAAACGACCTGGAAAACAGACAGACAAGAGTTTACACATTGCTGTGTGATGATAACCACGGCAATCGCGTGAAGCATTACAGACTGGCCAACTGCCAGCATGATTACGCACTAAACATTGCACACAACTCGGAGAGCCGCTAACTCAGGCAATACGATCACCAAGGAAAGCGATCCACACGCTCAGCGTGCGCCCGCCCTACCCGTGACATGCCTGCCACAGCACTCCCCTTGGTCTGCTACCGGTTATACCCGGCCCTGCCTCATGCCACCACAAACTTGTGGTAACACCATGAAACGTATGCTTATTAACGCCACTCACCCTGAAGAAGTACGGGTGGCACTGGTCGACGGACAACGTCTGTATGACCTGGATATCGAACACCGCACGCGGGAACAAAAAAAAGCCAACATTTATAAAGGCAAGATCACCCGGGTAGAACCGTCCCTGGAAGCCGCCTTTGTGGATTTTGGCGCAGAGCGCCATGGCTTTCTTCCCCTCAAAGAAATTTCCCGCCAGTACTTCCAAAAAGATCCCAAGGACATCCAGGGCCGCATTAACATCAAGGAAGTCATCAAGGAAGGCCAAGAAGTTATTGTCCAGGTGGCCAAAGAAGAGCGGGGCAACAAAGGCGCCGCCCTCACCACATTTATTAGCTTGGCGGGTCGCTATTTGGTGCTAATGCCCAATAATCCTCGCGCCGGCGGCATTTCCCGCCGTATCGAAGGGGAAGAGCGGGCTCAGCTGAAAGAAGCCCTAGGCGCCCTGAACATCCCCGACGAAATGGGGGTTATCGTGCGCACCGCTGGGCTGGGCCGCAGTGCTGAGGAATTACAGTGGGACCTGAACTACCTACTGAAACTGTGGACCTCCATCGACGATGCCTCACAGGATCGCAAGGCACCTTTCCTGATCTATCAGGAATCCAACGTTATCATCCGCGCCATTCGTGACTACTTGCGCAAAGATATCGGCGAAGTCCTGATCGATTCCAAGAAAGTTTATGATGAAGCCCAAGGTTTCGTTCAGCAGGTAATGCAGGACTTCCAGCACAAAATCAAACTGTACGACGACGAAACCCCACTGTTCTCCCGTTTCCAGATTGAGTCTCAAATCGAAACCGCCTTTGAGCGGGAAGTGAAGTTACCCTCCGGTGGCTCAATCGTGATCGACCCGACAGAGGCCTTGGTGTCCATCGACATCAACTCCTCCCGCGCCACCAAAGGCGCAGACATCGAAGAGACCGCTCTGCAGACCAACCTGGAAGCGGCGGAAGAAATTGCCCGCCAGCTGCGCCTGCGTGATATCGGCGGCCTGATCGTGGTGGATTTCATCGACATGGGCCCAGCACGCAACCAGCGCGACGTGGAAAATCGCATGCGCGATGCCCTGGAAGCAGACCGTGCCCGCATCCAGCTAGGCCGCATCTCCCGGTTTGGTTTATTGGAGCTGTCCCGTCAGCGCCTGCGCCCGAGCCTGGGTGAAACGTCCAGTATCGTTTGTCCGCGTTGTGATGGCCAAGGCCACATCCGTGATGTGAAGTCCCTGGCGCTGAGCATCCTTCGTCTTATCGAAGAAGAAGTGATGAAAGAGCGCACCGGCGAAATCCAAGCCCAAGTACCAGTAGCCGTGGCCACCTACCTACTCAATGAAAAGCGTGATCCGCTACGCGCCATTGAGAAGAACCACAAAGTGCGGGTAGTCATTATCCCCAACCAGAACCTGGACACGCCCCACTTTGAAGTGGAACGCATCCGAGATGACCAAACGTCCACCCAGCTGAGCCATGAGATGGATCTGCTGGAAGGCACCAAGGATGCAGATATTGCTTCCGCTCAAGACACTGAAATTAAAACCCAAGAGCCGGCCGTCAGACTAATGGCACCGGATACTGCCCCGCCGCCGCCCAAACCGGTCGTCGCGGCCCCGACTGCGCAAGTGCAAAATCTGGGATTGCTTGCCCGCCTATTCTCTTGGTTGGCTCAAGTGTTCACCGCCGAACCCAAACCAGCCAAGGCGAAGAAAGACGCCCCCCAACGCAAAAGCGACAACAAGCCTCGCCAGCAACAAAGCAATCGTGGCCGTGGCGGCAACAACCGCAACGACAGTAATAACAGCGATAACCGCGCTAAGAACGATAACCGCAACAAGCGTGATGGCGGCAAAGCCGGTGATAACGACAATCGCAACACCCGCAACAAGCGTCAAAACGACAAAGATAGCGGTCGCAAGAATGATAACCGTCAAGCGGACAATCGCGCTGCCGACAACCGCAACGATGGCCGAGCCGATACCAAGGATGACGGCAACCGTAACGAGCGCCGTGGTCGCAATGACAACCGTCGTAACAATCGCAACAACGACAGCCGTGGCGAAGGTCGCAATGACAACCGAAACGGTAACCGTAACGACAACAAGCCTGATAGCAAGGTAAGCGAAGGAGCCAAGCCGCGCACCCGTAAACAGGATAACGCCGCTGATGGTGCCGACGGCAAAAGCAGCGACAAGGGCCCGAAAGCCCCCCGCCGCACCGATGCCAAGGACAACCGTCCCTTGCGCGAGCGACAGCGCCCCAACAAAGCTAACAACAGCGATGGTGGCGTAGCTCAACCGGCCAAAGCTCAGCGCACTGCGGCCCCTAAGCCGCCACGCAACGAACAGCCGGCACCTGTGGATGACGAAGGTCACCCGGCGACCAAGCTGGTACCGGCGCAGGAACCTTCCGCACAAGCGAAGCGCGACGATACCCCCAAAAAGGCAGCGACAGACAAGACGGCACCGCTCAACGAGCAATCACCCGTTACCAACCAACCGCAAGCCGCAGCTGAACCGAAGCAGGAACAAACCGTTGCTCCGGCCAAGGTACAGCAACCTGCTGCTGAACAACCGCCCGTCACCAAAGCCCCGGTTGCGCAAACCACCGCCGCACCAAAAGTCGAGGACGACAAACCCGCCAGCGCTCAGCCCACAGCCAGCGACACCACCACCGCTGCTCCGGCGCAGGAACAACCGACCCCGACCGCCGACAGCACGCCTCAGCAGCCCAAAGCTGATACCCCCAAAGCGGCCAGCACTGACGACAAGCCGGCGCCCTCTGCGCCACAGCAAGCGGCAACCACCAACGCCGCTCCAGTAGCCGCTCAACCGGCAACAGCCGCACCGACCCAAACTCCAGCTCCGGCCAAGCCAGCTGAAGAAAATAAGTCAGAGGAAAAACCGGTCACCGCCGAGCCGGCAGCACCAAGCCGTGCCAGCAATGACCCGCGCTCTCCAGGCTACAAACCTACCCCTGCCGCTCCGGCGCCCAAGGTAGAAGAAAAGCCCAAACCAGCACCGGCCAGCAATGAGCTACCCAGCCGTGCCACCGAAGTGAAAGCCGTCAAAGCAGAAGCTAAGCCGGCCGCCGCGGAACAGGGCCGAGCCAGCAACGACCCGCGCCAACGCCGCCGTGAGCAGCTCGCTGCTCAGGAAGCCACTGCCAAGGCGCAACAAACGGAATCTCCTTCAGACGACTGAGGAAATCCCACCCACAAAAAAGCCCGCTTTATAGCGGGCTTTTTTGTGGGTCCATTCTTTGCTCCAGCTATAATATGCTGGAATTAACCACCGCCATGCCTCTATGGCAACAACACTGGCTCCTGTTCTAGCGCAACACCAAATTTCTCCTGCACATCAGCACACACAGCCTCTGCCAACGCAATGACATCCGCACTGGTAGCATTACCGTGATTGACCAACACCAGCGCTTGCTCGCTATGCATACCAACTGGTCCCAACCGTTTTCCCTTCCAGCCGACCTGCTCGATTAACCATCCTGCTGCCAGCTTCACACCATCCGGTTGCGTATACGCCACCAAATCCGCAAAGCGCCTCTTTAACGCATCCCCCCGCTCTTTTGTTACCACCGGGTTTTTAAAAAAACTCCCTGCGTTAGCCAACACATCAGGAGCCGGCAGCTTACTCTGGCGCACCGCAATCACATGCTCGCGAACCGCGGCGGGGAGAATATCTGCTTGCGACAAGTGCCCAAAGCGGGCCTTAAGCGGCCCGTAACTCACATTACACTGCGGCATTTTATTCAGACGCAGCTCAATGCCGGTAATGATATAACGGCCACGGTCTCGGCTTTTGAAACGGCTATCGCGATAAGCAAATTCACATTCATTGCCAGCAAAGTGCGTTACTTGAGCGGTAACCACATCCATCACCGTCACCTGCTCAAGCAACTGTGACAGCTCTACACCATAGGCGCCAATATTCTGAAAAGGCGCAGCCCCTACCGTGCCGGGAATCAGAGATAAGTTTTCCAACCCCTGCCAACCCTGCTCCACGGTCCAGGCCACCAAATCATCCCAATGCACACCCGCGCCCGCAGCGACCCACACATGCGTATTATCTTGCTTAACCAGGGACATGCCATCGATTGCTAAGCTTAACGTCAAGCCCGGCAGATCAGAGCAAATCACCAAATTACTGCCTTCGCCGATCACAAAAAGCGGCTCAGCGGGATTTCGCTCTGCCAAGACCTGAGACAACGCATCCAAAGTAGTCGGACGAGCTAAACGTTGAGCCCGGGCCGGCAGGCCTAGGGTGTTCAGCCCCGTCAAATCCGCATCATCAATCTGTGTGAAAGTGTGGGTTGGTGGTACCGACTCGCTCACAGCTGCTCCCGCACACGGCGCAACAATCCATCGGCACCCTCTTCAATCAAGTCCAACACCGTGTCGAAACCGTCTTCGCCGCCATAATAAGGATCGGGCACTTCCTGCACCCCAGTGTGGTCTGCAAAATCCAAAAACCGCGCGAGAGTTCCTTGGTACGATGCCGGGCGCATAACCTCAAGATCCGCTAGGTTGGCGTTATCCATGGCCAACACCCAATCAAAGTTGGCAAAGTCCGCAGGACTGACCTGCCGTGCTCGCAAAGCCGCCATTGAATATCCTCGCCGCAAAGCCGCCTCTTGAGTACGCGGGTCCGGCGCCTTACCGATATGCCAATCACCGGTTCCAACGCTATCTATGTGAATACGGTCCTCAAGCCCAGCTGCCTTCACTCGCGTCCGAAAAACCACTTCAGCGGTAGGCGAACGGCAAATATTCCCGAGACAAACAAATAACACAGACACGCTCATTATTGGCCTCCCAGCTGGGCTCGCAAACGTTCAAGATCCGTCTGTGTATCCACACCGCCAGGAACCACTTCACAGGCAGGCTCCACATGAATCGCTACCCCATTGGCCATAGCGCGGAGCTGCTCCAAAGACTCCAGCTTCTCCAGTGTCGCCGGCTGCCATTGCACATACTGATGCAAAAAAGCTACCCGATATGCATAAATGCCGATATGCCTCCACCACTGCCCACCCGACAAATCTTGTTGGCCATCGGCAAAGGCATCACGGTGCCAAGGCACCGGCGCTCGGGAAAAATATAATGCCTTGCCCCTATTATCGAAGACGGCTTTCACCACATTAGGATTAAATAGGTCATCAGAATTTTCGATGGCTTCACACAGGGTCGCCATCTGGCAGTCCGGGTTCGCCGCCAGGTTTGCCGCCACTTGATTGATCACCGCAGGGGGGATTAACGGCTCGTCACCCTGTACATTGACGATAATGTCGTCGTCGGCCAAGGCAAGTTTTGTAGCCACCTCTTGAAGACGATCTGTCCCAGAAGGATGATCCTCTCGCGTCATAACCACGGGCACGGTGTCACCCAGCACATCGGCAATACGACGATCGTCGGTAGCCACATAAATCTGATCAGCATCACTTTGCTGGCAGCGCTGCGCCACCCGCTCCACCATGGTTTTCCCGGCAATATCCGCCAACGGCTTGCCCGGCAAACGGGTAGACGCATACCGTGCCGGCACAACTACGTAAAAGCTCATTGAAACCTCGTCATTATCACAAGCTCCAAGCATTAAGCCACAACACTCGCAAAGGCCTATCGTTTCTTAAGCTTCGTGGGTCTCGCCCAAGGATTGAGCACGGACTGCGTACTTCAAATTAAAAACAAAAGCTAAGGCCCATTGCAGCATGAAGCTTGTCGCTATTCTTTTCCTAGCGCTCGGTCGAGCATCTGGTCCAGCAAGCCTTCCGGCAAACTCGCAGTGACCGGAACAAACCACCAGTGGGGCTCGGCGAAAGGTGCGCACTTCACCGCATCCTTTTCCGTCATCAAAACCGGCAACCCATCAGTAAATGCCAGATCCGCCGGCTGGTAGGCATGATGATCAGGGAAAACGTGAGGCGTGGCACTTAGACCGAGAATACTGAGCAGGTTAAAAAACCGCTTGGGATTACCGATACCGGCGACCGCATGAACCTGGGGATGAAGACGCAGAAAATCATCAGGCGTCAGGGTACGGTTATCGGCCAGACAGGTGACCCCTGAAGGGCGCATAATCATGGGATAAGCCCCGGCCCAGCCACCGCCAGTGCTGATAACGAAATCCACTTCCTTGAGCCTGGTGGCAGGCTCTCTTAATGGCCCCTCCGGCAAACAACGCCCATTACCCAGACCGCGTTGAGCATCCACGACCACCACTTCGGCGCTGCGCGGCAGGGCATAATGCTGCAAGCCATCATCGCTGATCACCAAATCCGGGGCGTATTCACGGATAGCCACATCCAGGGCATTACGACGATCAGGATCCAGCACCACCGGAACGCCCGTACGGCGAGCAATCAACACAGGTTCATCGCCCATATCCAAGGCATCGCTGCTAGCGGTTACATGCTGAGGGTAATGGTTAGTTTTACCCGCAAACCCGCGCGATACGACTGCTACCTTTAATCCCCTGGAGCGGGCAGCCTCTACCAGAGCGATTACCAACGGGGTTTTGCCTGTCCCCCCTACAGTGATATTACCCACCACCAATACCGGCACAGGAGGACGCGGTCGCTGTTTTCTGAACCGTTGTAGCCGGCGCCTAGCTTCAAACGACACCAGTGCCGACAAAGGCCGTAGTGGAACCAGCCAGGGACTGCCCTTATACCAACCCTGTTGAACCCATTCGCTCAGTGACCCCATGTCGCCCGATTACTCCTCGGAAAAGTTCATCCGGTACATTTGCGTATACAGCCCGTTTTTTTCCAGTAATTGCTGGTGGGAACCCTGCTCAATCAACTGGCCTTGATCAAGCACCATAATGCGGTCCGCTTTTTCAATGGTAGACAGGCGATGGGCAATGACCAAGGTAGTGCGGCCTTGCATCACCTGCTCCAGCGCCTGCTGGATATGGTGTTCGGACTCAGAGTCCAGTGCACTGGTCGCTTCGTCAAGAATCAAAACCGGGGCATCCTTGAGCAACGCCCGCGCAATCGCAATGCGCTGACGCTGACCACCGGACAATTGCACACCGTCTTGGCCCAACAAGGTATCCAAGCCATGTTCAAGCTGCTCAATAAAGGACCAGGCATGGGCGTCCTTTGCCGCTTTTATGATGGACGCATCGTCTGAGCTGCGTAGCTCACCGTAGGCAATATTGTTACGCACACTGTCGTTAAACAGAACAACTCGCTGACTCACCATCGCAATCTGGTTTCTCAACTCGCTCAGCTGATACTCCTGCAAGGGAATACCATCAAGTAAAATACGGCCTTGGTCTGGATCAAAAAAGCGCGGCAGCATCGCGCTAATGGTACTTTTGCCTGCTCCGGAACGCCCCACCAGCGCCACAGTTTCCCCGGCCTTGATCGAAAAGTTGAGCTGACGCACCACCGGTGAGGCCGGATCATAACCAAAGCTCACCCCTTCAAAGTCGATATTGCCGTCAACCTTGGTCGCTACAGTATAGGTACCCGTATCCGTTTCCTGCTCAGTATCAAGCAGCTCAAACAGACTGGCAGCACCGGTGACACCGCGCTGAACCTTCACATTCACATCCGTGAGCTGCTTGAGCGGTTTTTGGATCATGCCGGCAGCGGTGATATAAGACAGAAAGCCCCCCACCGTAAGATCTTCACCCATCAGGTGAATATACAAATAAGTAATGAAGCCAATACCCACCGCCACAAACAATTGCACGATCACCGTGCTTGCGATCTTGCTAGCGTTGAGTTTCACGTTCTGTTTGGCAAAGCTACGACTTACGTTATGAAAACGGTCTGCCTCCTGAGCCTGGCCACCAAAAATCTTCACCTCTCCACTGCCTTCAATGGCTTCACCCAGAAAGTGAGTAATGTTGGCCATGGAAGACTGAATACGACGACTAATTTTCCTGAACCGTTTACTGGTAATATTCATTACCAGCGCAATTAAAGGAACCACTGTTACCAGGATTAACGTCAGCTTCCAGTTCTGCCATAGCAGAAAACTGAACAGCCCCACCACCGTCAGACCTTCGCGAATAATCACGATGATCGCATCCGTACCGGCACTGGTGACCTGCTGGGCATCGAAAATAATCTTCGACATGATGCGCCCGGAAGCGTTGCGATGGTATTCCGACTGGGGAAGTTTCAGAACATGCTCGAACACATCATTGCGCAATACGTAGACGATTTGTTGAGCTACCCAGTTCATGGAATAACTGCCCATGAACTGGCCAAGCCCTTGGAAGAGCACCAGTACCAACGGTGCAATTGACACAATCAAGACCCGTGTATCGGTCGGATTGACGATGGTTTCCCCAAGGAAGCCAGCCAATTGCGCTGCCCCCGCCTGGGTGCCAGCATACAGGGCGTAGCCAATAACGCTGAGAATCAGCATGAACCAGTATGGGCGAACGTAGCTCAGCAGCCGTTTATAGGTAGGCCACACGTCCTCAGCAGGGAGAGATTGACTCATTGTGCCTCATTGGGGGATTCGCGAGTGGTGAGCGATAGCTTAACAAAACCCAGTTGCCCGGCCACGTCATAAACACGCACGACCGCTTGATAGGCCACATTGGCATCCGCGTAAATTTGTAAGGGGTAGTTCACTTTATCCTGGCCTAGCCGTAACAATGCAGTACGTAGGCTATTGCTGTCACTGGCAGTAAGTCTCTCACCGTTCACCAAGTAATCGCCGGTGGAGGTAATGGTCACTTCAACCTGATCATTTATCTGCGCTAAGGGAACCCCGTCCGCTTCCGGCAGGGTAATCGACAGTTGCGTTTTATCATCGAACGTCGTCGATACCATGAAAAAAATTAGCAGCAAAAACACCACATCAATCAAAGGTGTTAGGTTAACGCTAATTTCCTCCTGGCTGGGCCGGGGAAATTTCACGCCTTGTCCCCCGGTTCTGCCTCACGATCACCGTGCACCAGATCCACCACGTGAACAGCGCTTTGCTCCAACTCAACAGTGATTTCTTCCACCCGACGTACAAAGAAGCGATGAAAGAAAATGGCCGGAATCGCTACAACCAAGCCCGCAGCAGTGGTCAACAATGCTTGAGAAATACCGCCAGCCAACTGTGCCGCATCACCGGTACCGTGGATCATGATGGCCGCAAACACATCGATCATCCCGACCACGGTACCAAGCAACCCTAGCAATGGGGTAATGGCCGCAATAGACCCCAGCGTGCTGAGAAATTTTTCCAGTTCATGCACCACTCCCGTGGCACTTTCCTGAATACTTTCTTTCATGATTTCGCGACCATGTCGGGCATTGGCCAAGCCAGTGGCCAGAATACGCCCTAGCGGTGAGCTGTCACGCAATTTTACCAGGTTGCTCTCGTTGAGCAGACCGCGCTTGAGCAACGCCTGCACTTGGGGCACGGTGTCCGCCGGTGCCAATTTACTGGGCCGCAAGGTCCAGAAGCGCTCTACCACAATAGCCAACGCCACCACCGAACAGATCAAGATCGGAAGCATCATCCAGCCTCCGGACTGCACAAGATCCTGCACCTTAACTTCTCCCCATTCGCACAAATCATATTACCAGAGACGCCAAACGGCCGGCCCATGCCAAGGCCGAGCATACGCTTGCCGCCATTTTGTTATAAGCCGGCCATTATCTGCGCCCCCCTGCCGAAACACAATCATGCCATCTCTGTCGGTACGCAGAACGGTGATGCCAGCGCTATCCAGCCGACCCAACACCGCTGGATGAGGATGATTAAACCGGTTCCGGTAACCCGCACTGACGATAGCAAAGCGCGGCTGTAACTGCCGCAGTAGCGCGGCGCTAGTACTGGACTGACTTCCATGGTGCCCCAACACCAGCAGGTCCACCGAAGGCAACGTTCCAAGCAAATGATATTCCTGCTGAACGCCAATATCGCCGGGCAGCAACACGGACCCAAAGGGGCCATCGACATGCAATACACAACTGGCCGCATTACTCTTTAGACCCGTTTCTCGGGGCCACAGTACCGTGAACGAGACGCCATCCCACGACCAACGATCCCCCGCCCGACAAAAATGGCTACCGGGTACTCGATGCGGCTCACCACTGAATAAGGCAACCCCAGACGGCAAGTCTACCAAGCCACCAGCATGATCATTGTCACCATGACTAATCAGCATGCGATCCACCTTCTGCCCCGTGACAGACAGCCACGGTGATATGCTCTGTGCCGCAACACTGCCACCCGGCCAGGACGGCCCAGCGTCATAGATAAGCAAATGCTCGCGGGTTCGTATTGCCACCGCTAGCCCCTGCCCCACATCGAAAGCGGTCAGCGACCACTCCCCCGACGCCAGAGGCTCTGGTTGCTGTGTCAGCCAGGGTAATAGACAGAACGGCAACAATCGTCTGGGAAAAGGAACAAATGGCATCAGCAGAAGCATCAAGCCAAACATCAACACAATGCCCGACACTGTAGAAGGAAGCATGAGCCATGACGGTATCCCCTGGTTCGCCAACCAAGTCATCACCCACACAGACAATTCCACGCCTGTCGCAGCCGCTTGCAGCAACCAAGTTTGGTCCAGCAACGCCCCGAGCAAGGCTGCCGGGATGACCAACACAGTGTATAAGGGAACCAATATAAGATTGGCCAGCGGTGCGCTGGGTGTCCATTGATGAAACAACCCAGCGCTGGCCATCGTCATTACCACAGGCAGCAGTATGATTAACCGCCAAGAACCATGACTGCGGGTTAACATGGCAATAAATGCCACCGCCCCGAAGGATAACCACAGGCTTTCTGACAGCGCCGCCAGCGGCATGATCATGAGTACCACCAGCAAGGCCAACGCCAATGCTCGCCCCAGCGAAATCGGCACTCGCCACCACTGCGCCAACGCCACCACTATCAGCATGACCAATGCCCGCACCGTAGGAAGGCTAAATCCCGCCAATGCGGCATACCCCGTTGCCGCTAATAGAGCTGGCACCCAAGCCAGATGCTGCTGAGAGTATCGCCGCAATACCGGCATCAACGCCTGAAGAACCGGGGCAAACACCACCCGGCCCAACCACCAGAACCAGCCGGCCACAATAGCGATATGCAGGCCGGAAATAGCCAATAGATGGGCGCCTCCCGTTACCTGGAAGGCTTGCCACAGCGACGCCTCCAGCCCGGAGCGATTGCCAACGATCAGAGCAGGAAGTACTGCTTGGCCTAGGGGCGAACCACTGACCCGCTCCTCCACACGGTAAGACAACTGCTCACGCCAGGCAGCAATACCGCGGTTATTCCCCTCCACTGATATCTGCTTAAGGGTACCGCGGGCATCTATCCCCGCGGAGAGGTCAGAACGGCTGCGATCAGGACCGAAGCGGTTGTACAGGCCACGCGGCACCTTCAGTTCCGCCGTTAGCCTCACCCGATCGCCCGCACCCAGCAGCACAGGCGGCGCATAGCTATTAAGCACGACTTGGTGCTTTCCAGGCCACTCCTCGCTTCCCCACACCAAAAAAAGTATTTGCTGGCGCCATTGCCAGCGACCAAAACGAAACTCACGATGAGTCACCGGGACATCCACTACTTCGCCCTGCAGGCTAACTACGGCCCGATCCTGATCAGCAGGCAGACGCTTTATCAATCCTATATTCAGCTGCCAAACGCCAAAACCGTAACCAATTATTAACCACACAAGCCACAGGGCCCGACAGCGCCACATCCCAGCCGCTGCAACAACCGCTAACACCAGTAGTGGCCACAATACACCCAGCCAGCAACCCGCCACGATAGCGGCGGTCGTTAACCACATTCGCATCCTTGCTCCGCGGTTTTATCTATCACAACCCCATGTAAACAGCGAAATCAGCGCTGCTATAGGAACAACAATTCCTTTCCTCGCCTTTGTGGCAGTATGCCTTCTTTAATGATGCGGGCATAATAGCGCCCGCGGGAACAAGAAGAGATCACCCATACCTTCTTAATCCCACTTTTTCCCGGCGATGTCAGGCTCGAACGTACCGGGCATAGCACCAAACTGGTAGAGTGCCTTCATCGGCAGCCAGATACCGCTGTCATGAAAGCACCGGGGCTACACATGTGCTCCCGATTCAGCCAGTAGATGCGAGTTAATGCCAAAACGGATATTCCGCAAATACCTGCCAACACCCGAACGTATTCGACAAACCAAGTCGTTGAGTTTTCTCGGGGAAGTGCTATCGGACCCAAACCTTTGGCACATTAACCGTCGTTCACTGGCCGGCGCAGCCTTTATCGGTATCTTCTCCGGTCTGTTACCTATCCCCCTGCAAATGGGGTTGGCCGCCCTGTTGGCGGTGCGCTTCCACTGCAACCTGCCGCTTTCGATTATGCTGGTATGGATTTCCAATCCAGTGACTTATGTGCCGATTTTCTATTTCACCTACCGCATTGGCGCCTGGCTGCTGGGAATGCCGCCCCACAGCGGTGAAGGCATCACCGTCGCCTGGTTTGTGGAACAGCTCATCCCATTATGGGTAGGTTCAATGCTATGCGCATTCGGGTTTGGCGGATTAGCGTACATGGCAGTAAAAGTCAGCTGGCGGCTAGCTGTAATTCGAAGTTGGAATCTACGCGCGCACCGGCGCGCACGGGCTCAGCGCCGTGACGCGCGATTAGAAGCCAAAGAAGAGAAAAAAAACGAAACCAACGAGCCTCGCGGCGGTTCAGAGCCGCCGCAGTAACCCATCGTGTAGCTCGTATTGTTGCGGGCAGCGGGCGGCAAACTCCCTGTCGTGGGTCACGATCATGAACGCCGTGCCCAGTTTTTCATTTAATTCGATCATCAGGGCTTGCACCTGCGCTGCCGTTCGCTCATCCAGGTTACCAGTGGGCTCATCTGCCATTACCAGCGCAGGCTCTGTCACCAGTGCACGAGCAATGGCCACCCGCTGACGCTCACCACCGCTTAACGCCGAAGGCTTGTGTTTGAGACGGGGGCCCAGCCCCACCCGCTCAAGAATCTCGGCGGAACGAGCCTGACAATCCGACGGCTTGTCTCCACGGATCAATAATGGCATAGCCACATTTTCCAGCGCGGTAAACTCAGGCAGAAGATGGTGAAACTGGTAGACGAATCCCAAGTAGCGGTTACGTAGTCGACCGGTTTCCCGGTCGTTCAACGACGCCACTGAGGTACCCGCAATGGCCACAGAACCTCGGGTCGCATGATCAAGCCCACCCAATAGATTCAACAAGGTGGATTTGCCAGAACCGGAGGCACCAATAATCGCCAGGATGTCGCCTTTATTTACGGTCAACTCCACACCGCGCAATACTTCCAGCTCGTTGTCACCCTCTTCATAAGCCTTGACCAGCTTCTTTGCTTGCAGAACAGGCGTTGAATTATTCATAGCGCAACGCCTCTGCCGGTTGCACCCGGCTGGCACGCCAGGAAGGATAAAGGGTGGCCGAAAAGCTGATAAACAATGCGATACTTACAATAGTGCCCACATCAGACCACTGCAGCTCGGACGGCAGATAATTCACAAAATAGGCATCAAATAAACGAGTGTTAAAGGTTTTTTCCACCCACTCGGCAATATTGCTCACATTGGTGGCCAGCAACACACCCAGCACCGTACCTAACAACGTCCCGGCCACACCAATCAAGGTACCTTGCACCATGAAAATACGCATGATGGTGCCCGGTGAGGCTCCCAACGTACGCAATACCGCAATATTGCCGCGTTTCTCGGTTACCAACATGACCTGGCTGGATATGATGTTGAAGGCCGCCACCGCCACAATAAAACTAAGCAATAGCGTCATCATGGTTTTTTCCATCTTGATGGCTTGGAAAAGGTTACCGTGGCTTCTCGTCCAGTCACTAGTGTAATAATTCGGCCCCAGTTCCTGCTGTAGCGTCCAACCCAGATTCGATGCACTGAACAGATCATTCAGTTTCAACCGCACGCCCTGCACCGTGCCCGCCTGACGGGCCAGCTTGGCCGCATCCGCCACATTCACATAGGCATACAGGGAATCCACTTCCGCCCGCACCCGGAAAATACCGGTAACGGTAAAGCGCTTAAATCGGGGCATCACCCCTGCGGGTGAAATGGTGGCCTCCGGCAGCACCAGGGTTATCTTGTCCCCCAACTGCGCATCCAACCGCCGTGCCAAGCCATAGCCCAGTACCACATCGAATTCAGCTGACTCTAAGCTATCCAGCTCGCCTTGGTGCATAAAGTCACCAACGATGGACACCTTTCGCTCGGCCTCCGGGTCAATCCCGTTAATTAACGCTCCGGCCACATTGCCACGGTGAGTTAGCATGCCTTCAAGCTGCACAAACGGCGCGACCGCTTCAATCTGGTCGTGGTGATCCAACCGGTTGGCCAACGCCTGCCAATCCTGTACTGGCTCGCGGCCATGCACGGACAGATGCGTCACCATGCCCAAAATGCGGGTCTGCAACTCACGATCAAAGCCATTCATGACTGAAAGCACCGTTATCAGCACCGCTACGCCCAACATCAGGCCTAGTGCCGAAATCAGTGTAATCACCGAAATAAAACTGTTGCGGGCACGGGCGCCGGTATAGCGCAGCCCCACATAGAAAGATAGAGGTCGAAACATGCAGCGCATTTAACCCGAAACCCGAGGCAAATACTACGCCCACTGGCACAAACGCCTCGGCACGCCGCTTTGTGATCGGTGTCAGCGTTCACCAGCTAGCAAAATGGTTGAATAAGCCTACCTAACTTTCTAATACTGAAAGAAAATAAAATATTTCTGGGGGAAGAAATGAAGATAAGAATAATACCGATGCTGGCTTCAGCAGCGCTGGTCATATCCACTGTCTCACTGGCAGCCGATGTTCCCCAGCGTGGCATGTCCCAATCTCAGGTTCGAGCTCAATTTAGTGCCCCCAACCAAAGTAAAGGGCCAGTGGGCAGCCCGGCCATCACCCGCTGGGATTACGACGGATTTACTGTTTACTTCGAAAACAATACCACTCTGCACACCGTGGTTAATCGCCCGGCGAATACGGCAACAGACCCAGTTTCTGGCCAACAAGTCGATGCCCTGCCCTCTATTCAAGAAAAAGCGGCCACACAACCCAGCACACCGGCCGACAATGCGTTCGAACCCACTACGACTCCCCCCGCAGCGCCAGAAGCTCCTACAGCTCCCTCCACACCAGAAGCCACCAAGCCAGCAGAAAGTCCGGCTCAAACCGGCCCTAACCCCGAAACACCGACGACTCCAAACACTGAAGGCGAGTTTCGCTTCGACCCGGTAACCGGTCGCATCATCATCGCCGGTGAAGACACACCAAAGCAGGCGGCAAAAAAGCAAGCCGATAGCATGAAACAAGAGGCACGACAGTCCGCTAATCAAGCCAGAGAGTCGGCCGACCAGGCCGTTGAAGACACTCAGGGCAAGGCCCAGAACACTGTAGACGAAGCCAGCAAAAACGTGGGGGCGGCCCGGGCTCAGGCCCAACAGGAAGCAACAAAGCAAACCGACCAGGCGGAGCAAGCCGCTCAGGACGTCAATGACGCCGCCGATGGCGGTGGTTTCTATATTGACTGGGGCGCACGCCAGTAGCACACTCGCGCGCATAGTCAATCCTGCGGACCCTCTTCGCTATGCGCCAACTTCTTCCTGAATGGCACCCCCAATGGGGGGTGTTACTCGCCTGGCCCGACGCCCAAACCGATTGGGCCGATCACTTGGCCGATGCCGAAACCTGCTACCTGAATATCCTCGCTGCTCTGCTCGACCACGAGCATGTATTGATGGTGTGTCGTAACGCGCAAACCCATGCGCATATTCACGCGCAAGTCGCGGCCCGGGGCATCGACCCGCAACGCCTACAATTGGTGATCGCAGATTACAACGATACCTGGGCCCGGGATTTTGGCCCCATCGCCATCCATGAAGACGGCAAAACCCTGCTGCTGGATTACACCTTTACGGGCTGGGGCGGCAAGTTCGCCGCCGACAAGGACAATGCACTCAACGCACAATTGCCCTGGCAACTCCCCCTACGAAGCCACGCTCTAGTGCTCGAAGGCGGCGCCCTCGATACCGACGGCAAGGGCAACCTACTGACCACCCGCCACTGCCTGCGTAACCCCAATCGCAACCCGGATCTTTCAGAAGCGGAACTCACGGCACAGTTGAAAGAGCAGCTGGGCGTCAGCGATATCTGGTGGCTGGATCATGGCGAACTGGACGGTGACGATACCGACGCCCACGTGGATACCCTGGCCCGTTTTGTGGACGAGAAAACGCTGGCCTATGTGCAATGTCAGGACCCCACTGACAGCCACTACCCGACCCTCGCTGCCATGGAGCTGGAGCTGCAACGGCTAGCGGATCAACATGATTTAACCCTGGTTCCGCTGGCACTGCCCTCTGCCCAATATTGCCGTGAAGGTGAAAGGCTGCCGGCCACCTATGCCAACTTCCTTATCACCAACGAAAAAATCTTGCTGCCAGTCTATGGCTGCGATACGGATCAACAAGCTCTCAGTGCTCTACAATCCGTTGCTGGCTCACGGTGCGTGGAAGCCATCAACTGCCGGGTATTGATCGAACAGCACGGCAGCCTGCACTGTGTCACCATGCAGTTACCGCAAGGCGCCCTGTCAGCATGACGCACGCCACCACCGCACAGAGGAAAACGCCCATGCGTGTTGCCGCTATTCAACAGACCAACACTGCCGACCTGCAAGCCAACCTGGACCACTCCCTGTCACTGGTCCGCGATGCCGCCGCTCAGGGCGCGGAACTGGTGCTATTGCAGGAGCTGCACCGCAGCCTGTATTTCTGCCAAACCGAAGACACCAGCGTGTTTGATCTGGCAGAAACCATTCCCGGCCCCAGCACAGAGACCCTTGGCGAACTGGCCAAAGAGCTTGGCATTGTTATTGTCGGCAGCCTGTTCGAAAAGCGCGCCACCGGCCTGTATCACAACACTGCAGTCGTTCTGGAAAAAGATGGCAGCTTGGCTGGCATCTACCGCAAAATGCACATCCCTGATGACCCGGGCTTCTACGAAAAATTCTACTTTACCCCCGGCGATGCCAACTGCAACGACGGCCGCAGCGGTTTCACCCCCATCGACACCAGCGTGGGCAAACTAGGATTGCTGGTATGTTGGGATCAATGGTATCCAGAAGCGGCTCGCCTGATGGCCCTGGCCGGTGCCGACCTGCTGCTCTACCCCACCGCCATCGGTTGGGATCGCACGGATGAACAAGACGAGCAACAACGCCAGCTAGACGCTTGGATCACGATTCAGCGGGCCCATGGCATCGCCAACGGCCTACCCGTATTGGTGGCCAACCGCTGTGGTTTTGAACAAAGTCCGGCGGACGAGAGTGGCATTCAGTTCTGGGGAAATAGCTTTATCTGTGGGCCACAGGGCGAATTCCTCGCCCAAGCCAACAGCAATAACGAGCAGGTACTGCTCGCCGATGTAGACTTGCAGCGCAGCGAATCCGTCCGCCGCATCTGGCCTTATCTGCGTGACCGGCGTGTGGATGCTTATGATGACCTGGGCAAGCGTTTTCGAGACTGACGTTAACCGCAAACGGCCATTCTCACGCCAGCGTGGGCGAAACCGTGACCGGGTAACGTACCTAACGTGCCGATCTATCCTCTATAAATCCGGGCTCCATTCCTAACTGCGGATACGGTAATGCCTGCGATAAGGATTTCAGTAACGGTGAAATTCTGTTGCCTAGGCGCAACTCAAAATCGTGCGGGTGTAACCCGATACGCACCGGCACCCCCACGCGCCGAGCCCGGCTAATATTCACCGCATTAGAAAAGCCCAACACCCAGGCCCGAAAAGCAGTATCGGCCTCAAAGCCCACTAAAGGTAGCCGGGTAAACGTTTGCTCTTGAGCATCATGGAGACCGAAAAGGGTTTCCACATACCGAAATGGCAACCGGGAAAGCTGCGCCGGAGAGAGCGCACCCAACGCCCAAGCCGGTGGCACATAGAGGGGTGAGGGGCTCAGCCCGTTACGGATAAACCAGCGATAACAATCCCACACTAACCGCTGAATGCCATCGCCGGAAAACGACAGATGCTCCGCCACATCCCGTGACAACAGCGCACTGTGCAAGCGGTGATAAAGCGTCACGGGGGGCTGACAACGATGGGACCAGCCATGCCCGGCTAGTGGATGCCCCGCGTTCTGCAGGCTTCGCAACCAATCAAGATCACCCTCCTGCCAATCTTTACCCGGCACCACTAACAAGGTTACCGCTTCACAAGGCAAGCGTAACCGCGCCAGCATGGCCGTTACCTGCGTCCGCGTCTCGGGCATCACGTCATGAATCGAGACCAGCGCAGCTAATGAGTCAGAGCGCATTACGTAGATAACTGCTACTCAAACGGCGCAGTAATGCCAAGGTAGGAGAAGGCAACGCCCAGCTCGAAGCTGGTGCCAACGAAGCACAGTGGGCCAGTACCGCCGTCCACTGGATAATCGCATCGTCGTTCATGGCTAGTGCCGCCTGGCGTGCCTGACGGGCTTTGAATGCACGAGTCACCGGGCTTAGCGACTGCAATCGCTCAACAGTATCGAACAGGCTCTCCCCCACCTTCATCACCCACAAGCCACTAACCAATGCCGGCCATTCGTTGATGCCGCAAGCCGGCGTAGTAATCACCAGCCGCTCACGTGCCATGGCTTCCAGCGCGACCGTGCCAAAGGCTTCCACCGATGAAGGTAGCACCAGTACTTGGCAGCGATCCAGCATACTGACCACTTGTTCACGGGTGCACCAACCATGGAAATGCAGATTATTCTGTTCACGGCAGGCGTTTTCTACCTTGTTACGCAGGGGGCCGTCTCCAGCGATTTCAAATTGCAGATCCGGGCGCTGGGATGCCAGCACGAGAAAGGATTCAATATTTTTTTCCGCCGCCAGCCGGCCCACATAACAAACCCGCTGAACCGTATTATCTAACTCGACCACTGGCGTATTCACGAACTCTTGGGCCAACGGCGTGCCGACCAATTGAGGATTACGCGCTCCCGCTGCACGGGCCTGGGCGATCATCGATTCGCAAATAGTGGCGGCGGTTTCGCTACCCTGAAACAGCGTCCGATTCACCCAATTGAGAAAGCCCCCAGCCAGACGCGCCAACCGCTTACCCCAATACAGCTCCACCAGACGGTTGTAATCTGTCTGGAAAGTTACGCACACCGGGATCCCCCATTTCTTGGCAATCCAGTACCCGATCATGGAGAAAATACCGGGGCCCGGAATGACGATCACATCGGGTTTCATTTCCCAGACCAAGGCACTGAGTTCTCGCACCTTGGGAAAAAACAGACGCTGAGTGGGATCACCCGGAATCGGAACAGACGCCCCTTGGCAAGGATGGGGATTGTGCATGCAAGGCTGCACCAACTCCACTTGCGCCACTTGATTTTTTAGATGCGACACCAGGTCTTGGAAGTAAGCACCGACGCCATTCCGCCCTTTGATTGCATCCACCACAAACAGTATGCGTAGCTCTTTGGTATCCATGCACGGCAGTATCCGGACTGCTCATGTCGAGAATGTGACAGCAAGGCCACCCACAACGCGGAAAGTGCGACAAGGTATGACAAAAAACCAACAGGCTGCACACTACATACAACCTGTGCGGGCGTCAGGCGACGCTAACACGCCTACCCCTTTGCGGTGTGGAGATCACTTTCCATAGAGGCGGCGTTAACCATCGGGTTTGATAAAACCAAAGCGCTCATAAACCCAACCAAACCTCTGCAGCAATTCGTCATCACTGACGCCCAAGGCGTCCAGTGAGTAGTGGTGGCCACTACGGTACTGTTTGGCTTTGCGGTCTTGCTCCTGCAGCTGCTCACAGAAATGCGCGTCTGCTTGCCAGCCAAAACGACGGTAAAAACCCAGCACGGTATCGCTGGGAGCGCGCACCAGGGTCTCCATCACCGATAACGCCCGGCGCTGTTGCGGCATTTGCTCGGCCACTTCTATCAAATGCAGATAGTAGTATTCCAGCATTGCTAGAAACCCTTCCCGCCAGTAAGCGGTAGTGTCGCGGCCATCAAACAGGCGCGCACCGATCAGGATCGAATTCACCTGCGATGGCACCGCCGCCGTGGGGCTACGTAGGCAGCCAATAAAACGGGCATCCGGAAAGGCCTCTGCCAAGGTTTCCATCCACGGGGTAAACGAGGGATTCTTCGATAACAGGGTTTTCCCCTGTCCGTGAAAGTAAAGGTGACGCTGCACAAAGCGGCGGTAGGATTGCATCAATCGCTGTTTCTCATCCGCACTGCCATCGCGGTCCAGAAACGTCAGTTGCCACAGGGAAGGAACGGGAACCACAAGGACCAGCAGAAAGCAGCCCCATACGGGGATCAACCCCAGATAATCCTCTTCCGGGTCGAGCAACCCAGTCTTGTGCACACCATCCAACCCACTCAACAGACGCCGTTCCAACCAACAGACTAGTCTAGCCCCCGGCCGGCCTAGCCACTTATCCAAGCGCGCCATACCCGTCCAGAAATAGCGCTGGGTAATCGAGGGGGCGAACAGTAGCTCCCATAGGGCGGTCGTCGTGAAACGCGAATCCATGGCCAGCAGACGATGCAGGAAAGTGGTACCGCTTCGCGGCACGCCAATCACAAATAATGGCTCGCGCACCGACACCCGGCGAAACCCCGGAAATAGCAGGTAATCCAACCCCAGCCCGATACCATTAATCGCCTGCACCAGCAAAAAAGATGGCCAAAAAACCAGCATCACCAGCAGTCGTTGCAACGAGAAGCCGTGCCATTGCCCTTGATAACGTGGAGCCCAACTGACCAGGAATAATCGGCTATAACGTTTCAACAGCTTTAACATGGTGAAGCTCGGCGGCGAGAAACGTTGAAACAATAAAACAGCTCCAAGACATAAAAATGACAGCAGTATCTCTTGTGTCTCGGTCACAGCGCTGTCATCTTTCTCGCAAAGAATAGCACTATGACACTGCCAATGACCGACCTAACTGCCTCTTCAATCTACCCAGCCTTGGTGGGCCACCGTGGCGCCCGCGGCGAAGCGCCTGAGAATACCCTCGCCAGCTTCCAGGTCGCTTTAGAGGCGGGCGTAACAGAAATGGAATTGGATGTACGGCTATCCTCCGATGGCCAGTTGATCGTATTGCACGATAGCGACGTAATCCGAACCACCGGGCTTCGCGGCAATGTTCATCAGTACACCAGTGCCCAGCTCGGCGTCATGGATGCTCGCCGAAATACACCAGGCTGGCACAGCCCCACCGGGATTCCCTCACTTCAAGAAGTGATCGACCTATGTGGCCCAGCTATACGCTTCCAGTTCGAAGTTAAAGGGGCAAACCGGATTGTTCTGCACCAGCTAGCCCATCATCTGACGCATATGATCCACGACCAACAACTGCAAACACGAGTGGTGATCACCTCAAGTCACACTGGGTTTCTGCGCATGATCGGCACCATGGCCCCGGATATTGAACGCGGCTATGTGTGTCAGCACCGCTACCTGCAACCGACCCGAAGAGCACAAGGGTTGGGTTGTAACTGGCTCATTGCACATTACTCTCTCGTTGGCCCTGCACTGATGCGCCGCGCCAAACGTCGCGGATTAAAGGTCTCTGTGTGGACGGTGAACGACCTGACAGAAGCCGAGCGGCTGGCAAAACTAAAGGTAAACAGCATCATCACCGACTTCCCCACCAGCTTTGTCAGCCACTTCCGCCGCAAACAGCGTTACGGGGCCTCGGAAGCCGTCTCCATTAGTGGCTGATCATTTAGGAACGCCATGATCTCATCTTTACGGGCCGTCGCATCTTTACGCCCCATTTCAATCAATGCATTGGTGAACCCAGGCTCAAATAACAAATAGCTCATAGCACTGGCACCAGGAGAGCGAGTCGCTCCGGAACTGCGCAGAAAAAACCGCAAGGATCGAGGTAATTCCCGAATATGCTCCGCCGCGATTTCATCAATGGGCCGAGAGGGATAAATCTTTAGCACATCCACTTCTCGCAGCTTGATATCTTTTTTCCTGCGCGCCCGCTCTCCCAGGGCCGACAGTGTGTGATTAATGCGCTCAAGCCGCTCAACATCCCCTTCCAGCGTGTCGACAAACACACTATTAAGCACGTGCCCCAGCACCTGGGCCATTGAAGGGTACCCGCTTAGCTGACGTAGATGCCCTGCACTCACATTACCAGACACACCAATTACCAGTAGCCGCGTAGCGCCCAAATGCAGCGCGGGGCTTAATGGAGCAAGCTGACGCAGCGCTCCATCACCATAATAAGCCTTGTCCACCTTAGTCGCAGGAAACAGGATAGGAATGGCCGCCGATCCCAACAAATGCTCTACCCCAATTTGCGAACGCTTGCCCTTACGGCGAGCGCGAGCCCATTCGGCAAGCTCATCGGTGCCCTGATAAAAGCTCACTGATTCACCGCTTGCATAGGCCGAAGCAGTAATGGCCAGTGCCCGCAAATGCCCCTGATCCAAGCTCTCCTGAATACGGCGAAAATTAATCACTAGCGATAGCAAGCGTTGTAACGGCGTATTATCAAGCAACGAACTTCGCTCCGGAGTTTTGCCCGTCGCCACACCAGAAAAAAACCAACGCAACACGCCACGGATGCAGGCATAGAGGTCCGTGCGATACACCTGTTCGGCGGTAATATTGGACCAGACTCTCTCCAAGCCTCGGACCGCCGCCCGATAGTTACCCGCATTCGCCGCTAAAGCCGTTGCATTGATCGCCCCCGCCGAGGTGCCACAGATAATCGGAAAGGGGTTCGGCGCGCCACGGGGAATCATTTCCGCTATCGCCGCTAGGACGCCTACCTGGTAAGCGCCGCGTGCACCGCCGCCCGACAATATCAATCCTCTGACCGGATCCTGTTTGTGCATTGATACCCTCCCTGTTTGTTGTTTTCAGTATGCCGCGCTAACCGCCACGCCACCACTACTCGCCGCATCAATAATGCTGGCAAGGCAATACCCGCTACCTTATTCTGAACACCTTCAAGGACACAGGATTATGTGCGTTTTCTCCCTTCGCCCCGCTCTTCCCGACGATCTAGATGCCCTCACGGCACTGGAGCAGCGCTGCTTTTCCTCCGACCGCCTTACTCGACGCAGTTTTCGTCAATGGCTCAAGCGGCAGCACGCTGGCCTTATCGTTGCCCAGAACGAACATCAGCAATTGGTTGGCTATGTGCTAGTGTTGCTGCAACCCGGCACGCGTCTTGCCCGCCTTTACTCCATAGCAGTGGATCCGCAGCAGCGCGGCAAAAAACTCGGAGAACAGTTACTGGGTGCCGCCGAAGGCTATGCACATCAGCAACACCGCCTGTTTCTTCGCCTGGAAGTCCGCAAAGACAACACCGTGGCCATCGCCCTGTACGAACGCTTGGGCTACCGCCTGTTTGCCCAGACGGTAGACTATTACGAGGATCACGAAGACGCCCTGCGTTACCAAAAGCGATTGCACTATTTAGCTGACTTACCCGACCTATCAAGCCAAGCGCACCCTGCCTCGACTCAAACAGGGCGTTTGCAGTTACCTTGGGTTCAGCAAACCACGCCTTTCACTTGCGGGCCCGCCTGCTTACTGATGGCCTTAGCTGCCCTGAAAAAACAGGCGCCCACGGTCACCGAAGAGCTATTGCTATGGCGTGAAGCCACCACCATCTACATGACCGCAGGCCATGGTGGCTGTCATCCGCTCGGCCTCGCACTGGCCGCTCGACAGCGTGGGCTCAGCGCCCGCGTATGGTGTAACCAGGCCGGCCCGTTATTTCTGGATTCGGTGCGTGACCGCGACAAAAAATCCGTGATTACCACCTTACACGACCACTTTGTCAGTGAGTGTTCGCGGCATAGGGTCCCGGTCTGCTACGGCGATTTCAGCGCCACCGATCTGGATAATGCCATTAGTGTCGGCAGTATCGTGCTAGTGCTCATCAGTACTTGGCGACTAGACCGGCGCAAGGCGCCTCACTGGGTCGCTATTAGTGGCAGCGATGAGGAATGCTTCTACATCCACGACCCGGATCCCGGTGAAGACCAGGTGCCCATGGATTGCCAACATGTCCCCATTACACGCCATAAATTTGAACAAATGCGACAGTACGGTCAGGCAAAGTTGCGTACGGCAGTGGTATTGAACCGCCTCTGAAGAATACCTTGCCGTAATCGCCGCGCTCGCGGCGCGCCTACGGCAGATAGTCAGACATAAAAAAAACCCGCATGGAGCGGGTTCTTTTGTGGGCGGGCTTGGAATTAGATCTTCATCACGTTCTTACCCAGTGCCGCCGCTTTTTCGTTGTTAACCTTGCGAGCGTTCTCTTCGCATTCGTCATCATTACCGCCGCAAATTTCACAGTCCTGCTTCATGCCCAGCGCCGCCAGGCCACCACAGGATCCCTTTACCGGCTTGTTGGAGAGAATCACGCCCACAGCCATGCCGGCGAAAAGCAGGCCAATAAAAATTACTGCCGCCACAATAGTCATGAACATGTCACTTACCCTCCACAATTGCATCAAACTCGGGAGTCGATAACTCTTTTACTCCCTTCTCAGTTCTGACAATAAAAAATACGGCCAGTTCATGGTCTTTGGCAAAAGCCATTCCTTCATCCGGCCCCAGCACCGTCATTGCCGTGGCCAGCCCATCCGCAATCATTGCACTTTTGTGCAAAACAGACACCGAAGCAAGCTTGTGCTGCACCGGATAGCCCGTACGTGGATCAATCGTATGGGAGAATAATCGTCCTTGCGACTCGAAGAAGTTACGGTAATCACCACTGGTAGCCACCGCCATGTCCTTCAAGTCTACCACCTGCTCAACCTCACGAACGCCAGCAATCGGCCGCTCGACGGCAACTCGCCAAGGCTGCTTATAGGGCTTGCTTCCTTTGCCCCGCAATTCACCCCCCACTTCTACTAAATAGTTGCTCAAGCCATAACGGTCCAGTAAATCCGCCACCTTATCCACCGCATACCCCTTCGCAATAGAGGACAGATCCACATACACGCCGCCAGGCTGAAGTAACTGCTGCTCGCTGAGCATAAGCTTTTGCCAACCAACTCGTGTTAGCGCGGCCTCCACTTCAGAGTGTTTCGGAGGCTCAAAGCGCTCCGGATCAGGCCCAAAGCCCCACAAATTAACCAATGGACCCACAGTCACGTCGTAGGCCCCATCAGTCTGCTCCGAAAGCAAAAAAGCGGCATGCAAAACCTTCACCAGATCAGATGGCAACACCATCAGGGCACCGGGCTCAGCATGATTAAAACGGCTAATATTGGAGTCAGGACGGTAAGTGCTCATCTGCGCATTTACTTGCTCCAACGCCGCTACAATATCCGCCTTTAATGCTTGTACTCCGCCATCACTCGGTGTCCCTGTATATTTCACACTCCAAGTGGTACCCATAGTCGGGCCACTGAGCACAGAAAGGCGATTCTTGCTGTCATCACAGCCACCAAAAAGCAGAAGCAGAGAGAAAGCCAGTACAGAGAGGATGCGGAGCATTGCTTAGGTCCGAAGGTATAAAGCAAAGGAACAAGGATCAAGCTGGAACACAGAAAAGGAACCCATGTTCTGTAAAGCTTCGCTCGCGATCAACGGCAAGGCGCGATCACAAACGATAAAACCTAAACATAGCTTCCACTGTAGCTTGTAGCTAACAAAACGCCGGCCCGAAGGCCGGCGTTTGGAATCATCCGCCAAAGTCATCCAACAGAATGTTTTCCGGCTCGACACCCAAATCTTCCAACATTTTGATGACAGACGCATTCATCATCGGCGGACCACACATGTAGTACTCGCAGTCCTCAGGGGCCGGATGGTCCTTAAGATACTGCTCGTACAGCACGTTGTGGATAAAGCCGGTGAGGCCATCCCAATTGTCTTCAGGTTGCGGATCTGACAGAGCTAGGTACCAGTCGAAGTTGTCATTCTCTTCAGCCAGCTTGTCATATTCCTCATTGTAGAAACATTCGCGAACACTGCGGGCACCATACCAGAAGCTCATTTTGCGCTTGGAGTGCAATCGCTTGAGCTGATCGAAGATATGGCTACGCATGGGGGCCATACCCGCACCACCGCCGATGAACACCATTTCTGCGTCGGTTTTCTTAGCGAAGAACTCGCCGAATGGACCAAATACAGTGATCTTGTCACCCGGCTTCAGGCTGAACACGTATGAGCTCATAATGCCGGGTTGAATATCCTTGGAGCCAGGAGGCGGCGTCGCAATACGGATATTGAATTTAAGGATGCCCTTCTCTTCCGGGTAGTTGGCCATGGAATAAGCACGGATCACTTCTTCGTTATTTTTGGTGTTCAAATCGAAAAAGTTGAACCGTTCCCAGTCACCCCGGTATTCCTCATCGATATCGAAGTCAGAAAACTTCACATCGAAAGGCGGCGCTTCCAGCTGTACATAACCTCCGGCACGGAAATCCACATTTTCGCCTTCAGGCAACTTCAGCGTCAGCTCTTTGATGAAAGTGGCAACATTGTTATTGGAAACAACCTCACACTCCCACTTCTTAACGCCGAAGAATTCTTCTGGCACCTGGATTTCCATGTCTTGCTTCACGTTGACCTGACAACTTAAGCGCCAGCCATCGCGAATCTGACCTTTGGTGAAATGACCTTCTTCAGTGGGAAGAATATCGCCACCACCATCCAGCACCTGACACCGACACTGCGCGCAAGTACCACCACCGCCACAGGCAGAAGATAGAAAAATACCCTGATCTGCCAATGTCCCCAACAGCTTACCGCCAGCTGGAGCTTCAATGGATTTATCTGGATCATCGTTAATGACAATGCTCACATTACCCGTGCTGACCAGCCGCGAGCGGGCAACCAGAATGATTGCCACCAACGCGAGCACGATGGCGGTGAACATGACAACACCGAGAATAATCTCAAAACTCATGATTCAACCCCTCGCTTACAGCTGCACACCGGAAAAAGACATAAAGCCCAGTGACATCAAACCAACAGTAATGAAGGTGATGCCTAGACCTTTTAGGCCATCGGGTACGTCACTGTACTTCAGCTTTTCACGAATACCGGCCAACAGAGTGATGGCAAGAGCCCAACCCACGCCGGCACCCACGCCATACACAACAGACTCACCGAAGGTGTAATCGCGTTCCACCATGAATAGAGAAGCCCCCATGATGGCGCAGTTCACTGTAATTAGCGGCAGGAAAATACCCAGCGCGTTGTACAAGCTCGGCACGTATTTATCCAGAGTCATCTCCAGAATCTGTACGATCGCTGCAATCACGCCAATATAGCTGAGAAGCCCGAGAAAACGCAGATCCAGACTTGCGAGCTGTTCGCTGCCAGTCCAAGACAAAGCACCTTCTTCAAGCAGATTATGAAGAATCAGGTTATTCACCGGAACAGTAATCGCCAGAACCACAACCACCGCAATCCCCAGGCCGATGGCAGTCTGGATCTTTTTGGAAATCGCGATAAAGGTACACATGCCCAGAAAGAAGGCCAACGCCATGTTCTCAACAAAGACGGCGCGGACGAACAGGCTCAGATAATGTTCAAACATTCCTCGTCTCCGTTAAAACGCGTCGCTGACACGGGTGTTGGGCTTCATTTTGAAGGTATCTTCTTCCACTTGCTCCGGCTTCCAGGCACGAATAGCCCAAATAAACAGACCAATAAGGAAGAACGCGCTGGGTGGTAACAGCATCATGCCATTGGTCATGTACCAGCCGCCTTCGGATACCTTGGGCAGAATCTGGTGACCAAACAAACTACCCGCACCCAGTAATTCGCGGGTAAAACCCAGCCCCAACAGAATTGCCGAATAACCTAGACCGTTCCCTACGCCATCGAGGAAAGACGGGATCGGCGGATTCTTCATAGCAAAGGCTTCCGCGCGCCCCATCACGATACAGTTGGTAATAATGAGCCCCACGAACACCGACAGTTGCTTGGAAATACTGTAGGCATAGGCTTTCAGAAACTGATCAACCACAATTACCAGCGATGCAATGATGGTCATCTGTACGATGATTCGAATGCTGGAAGGAATGCTGTTGCGAATCGAGCTTACAAAGAAGTTCGAGAACGCTGTTACCGCAGTCAATGCGATACACATCGTCACCGTGGTGCTCAGGTTACTGGTCACCGCCAACGCGGAACAGATACCCAGGATCTGCAGAGCGATGGGGTTATTGTCGAAAATCGGACCTAACAAGATGTCCTTGGTTTTCTCCGCCATTACGCCTCTCCTTCCGGTTGCTCAGGTGTCGCGGCACCATCAGCCACCGCCGTTTCACCCTCTTGCATACGCTCAAGGTAAGGACCAAAACCGTTTTCGCCTACCCAAAAACGCAGCAAGTTACTTACACCCTTGCTGGTCAGGGTTGCGCCGGCCAGGCCATCAACTTTGTATTCCGCATTCGGGGTGCTGCCATCCACTGTGCCTTTAATCACCTGGATTTCCACTTCCCCCTGGTCACCGTATAACTTCTTGCCTTCCCACAGAGCCTTCCACTTAGGGTTATCCACTTCACCCCCCAGCCCTGGAGTTTCGCCGTGCTCGTAGAAACCGAGCCCGGCCACTGTATTGGCATCCGGCTCAAGCGCCAGGAAACCGTACAGAGTAGACCAAAGGCCGTAGCCATGAACGGGCAAGATGATACGGCTTAGCGCGCCGCTATCGTCTTTGGCCAGGTACACTTCGGCCACTTTTGCCTGGCTCTTGATGTCCGCAAGGTCTTCATCGCCAGTCAGGCGAATAGATTGCTCGGGATCCTTAGCCGCTTTACGTTGATCGTAAGACTCTGGCATCTCAACATATTTGCCGGTATCGATATCAACAAACTTACGCTCAATAGTCTTGAAAACCTCTTCTACGTCGGTACCTTCTTGGTACAACCCAGCGGCTTGAAGAATATTCATCCGTTTATCGAGAAGCTGATTCTCAGCCTGAACCGGACGCAAGCTCACCGCTGCTGTGGCCACAACCACACCACAAACCACACATACCAGGAAGGCGACCAGCAGCGTTTTACCAACGCTTTCGTTGTTTCCAGCCATTAGACTTCTCCCCCTGTCCGACGCAGGCGACGACGAATATTCGCCTGGGTCACAAAGTAATCAATCAGCGGTGCACACAAGTTGCCGAACAGAATCGCCAACATGATGCCTTCTGGGAAAGCCGGGTTGATCACCCGAATCAGGACGGTCATCACACCAATCAGGGCACCAAAGATGTATTTGCCCGTGTTGGTCATGGAGGCCGACACCGGGTCGGTTGCCATGAAGATCATACCGAAGGCGAAGCCACCCACACTCAGGTGCCAATACCATGGCATGCCGAACATGGCATTGGTCTCAGAACCGATCACATTGAACAGGGAAGACATACCAAGCATGCCCAAGAACACACCCAAAACAATGCGCCAAGAAGCAATCTTGGTCATCAACAAAGCTGCGCCACCGATAAGAATAGCCAGCGTGGAAGTCTCACCAATACTGCCCTGGATGTTACCAAGGAAAGTGTTCATCCAACTCAGGCTAGCGGTAGCGGCCGCCGCACCTTCAGTCAATGCGTTGCCAGTAAGGCCTACCGCGTAGTTCAAGCTACCCGAGGCAGCCAGAGACAAGGACGTGGCACCGGAGAAGTTATCCACGGCGGTCCACACTGCATCACCGGACATCTGCGCCGGGTAGGCAAAGTAAAGGAACGCACGGCCAACCAACGCCGGGTTAAGGAAGTTCTTGCCCGTTCCCCCGAACACTTCCTTACCGATGACTACACCGAAGGAAATACCCAGGAACACCTGCCACAAAGGAATGGAAGGTGGCAGGATCAAGGTAAACAGAATACCCGTAACGAAGAAGCCTTCGTTAACCTCATGGCCGCGCTTCCACGCGAACAGTCCTTCCCAGATAAAACCACCGATGTACACGGTGAGCAGAATCGGGATGTAGTAAACCGCACCATGCAAAACATTGGCCCAAATACTGGCCGGATCGAACCCGGTCAGCGCTGCCACCAAATCACTACGCCAGCCGGCGAGCGGACTAGCGCCTAACTCTGCGATCTGCAAATTAGCTTGGTAACCGGTGTTCCACAGACCAAACAGGATCGCCGGAAAAGTGCAGAACCACACCGTCATCATGATCCGTTTCAGATCAAGACCATCACGCACGTGAGCCGCGGAACGGGTTACCGAATCCGGGGTGTAGAGCATGGTGTCGAACATTTCGTAGAAGGTGTAATACTTCTCGAACTTACCACCCTCATGAAAATGAGGGGACACTTTGTCATCTAGAAACTTTCTCATACCCATGCTCAGCCCTCCGCCTCAATCGTGGTCAGGTTGTCGCGCAGAATCGGACCGTATTCGTATTTGCCTGGGCACACGAAGGTACACAGAGAAAGGTCTTCTTCCAGCAACTCCAAGGCACCAAGGGCCGTGGCGCTGTCGGTATCACCAACAATCAATGCACGCAGCAACTGCGTCGGCAAAATATCCAGCGGCATCACTTCTTCATAGGCCCCCACTGGCACCATGGCACGTTCGGAGCCATTGGTAGTAGTGGTAAAATTGAAGCGTTTGCCCGGCATCAGCTTGGACAGATAGATATTCATCAGCGAGAAACGGTTGGCGCCGGGCGAAATGTAACCCAACAGCTCCCGTTCATGGCCTTCACGCAAAGCCGTTAGCTGGTTTGTTGTCCGGCTTAACCAAGCCACAGGACCTCGGGCGTTGTGACCGTTCAGTACAGAGCCGGAGATCAGGCGGTTATCGCCTTCTTTTAGTTCACCCTGGGCAAAATCGTCCACGCTGGCGCCCACACGAGTACGTAAGGCCCGTGGAGTTTTCGCCTGCGGGCCTGTCAAGGCAACCACACGGGCGGAACTAATCTTGCCTTCGGTGAACAGCTTGCCGATAGCAATCACATCCTGATAACCCACCGACCAAACTGTCTTGTTCAGGCCAACAGGGTCTAGATAGTGAATGTGGGTACCCACATTGCCTGCCGGATGCTTACCAGAAAACGCTTCTTCACGAACCTGCCCGCCCGCAAAGCTGGGCAGATCAGTATTAGGACCGCGACACACCCATACCGGGCCGTCGGTCAGACGGCTCAGTACAGTCAAACCATGGCGAAAAGCCTGCTCATTTTCCTTGATCACCACAGCCGGATCTAGTGCCAGAGGGTTGGTGTCAAGGATAGAGACGAAAACAGAATTGGGTGTACTACCCGGTGCCGGCACCTTGCCGAATGGGCGAGTGCGCAACAGCGTCCACTCACCGGAGTCCACCAACTGCTGCTGCACCGCATCGCGATCCAGAGATCTCAGTTGGTCAGCACTGTAAGAGGCGAAGGTGACTTCGTCTTCCTGGTCTGCCACTTCAATCACCACAGATTGAAGCACTCGTTTGTGGCCACGGTTAATGGCAATCACTTTACCGGCAGCAGGAGATGTATATTTCACACCCTCGGTTTTCTTATCCGTGAAGATCAGCTGGCCTTTTTTGACCACGTCTCCCTCGCGGACTTCCATAGTGGGTTTCATGCCCACATAGTCACCGCCGAGCACGGCAACAGAACGAACCTGGTGACCTTCCTCAATCGCCTGGCGCGGTGCACCAGCGATGGGCAGATCAAGGCCCTTCCTGATTTTAATCATAGTTTCTCGCCCACGTTGCATGTTGCTGAAGTCGAGGCACGCTACCTGAGGGCCCGGGTAAACCAGGTTTTACAGGAAACGTTCGCAAATTCCGGAATGTGCAATGGATACCGACAAAAACCCGGCGGGCACATTATAAGGTCGCGCCTACCTGTTCGCCAGCACCGCCGCCTCCGCCTTTTGTCGTACAGCCCCTTTTATAGGGCAACAAGAAAACGGAAAATGCACCGAAAAAAGCCCGCGGGGCGGGCTTCTCTGTTCCGGGTTCAGTCCTTCGGATACACCGGGAATTCCACCCCAGAAATCTGCTGCAGGATACGCAACACCTGACAGCTATAACCGAACTCATTGTCATACCACACATACAGCACACAGTGACGACCATTAACAATAGTCGCTTCTGCGTCAATCACCGAGGCGTGACGTGAGCCAACGAAATCCGTAGACACTGCATCCGGGCTGCTTACGAAATCCACCTGGCGCTGCAGAGGAGAATGCAAGCTCACCCAACGCAAGTAATCGTTGAGCTCTTCCAAGGTAGTTTCTTTGCCCAGAGTCAAGTTCAGGATCGCCATAGACACGTTCGGGGTGGGAACGCGGATGGAGTTTCCGGTCAGCTTGCCATTAAGGCTCGGCAATACTTTGGTGGCAGCCGTCGCCGCACCGGTCTCAGTCAACACCATGTTCAGTGGCGCCGAACGCCCACGACGAGGCCCCTTGTGGAAGTTATCCAACAGGTTCTGGTCATTGGTGTAGGAGTGTACCGTTTCCACATGGCCGAACTCGATGCCGAACTTATCTTCCAGCGCCTTCAGCGGCGGAACGATGGCATTGGTGGTGCAGCTTGCTGCGGAAATAATCTTGTCGCTGTCTTCAATCAAATCATTGTTCACGCCGTGAACGATGTTCTTCATGTTGCCCTTGCCTGGCGCAGTCAACATCACGCGGGACACACCCTTGCATTGCAAATGCTGAGACAGACCTTCCTCATCACGCCATTTACCGGTGTTATCAATCACCACAGCATTATTAATGCCGTAATCGGTGTAATCGATAGACGCCGGGTCGCTGGAGTAAATCACCTTAATGAAGTTACCGTTGGCGATGATGGCATTTTCTTCCTCGTCCACGGCAATAGTGCCCGCAAACGGGCCGTGCACAGAATCACGACGCATCAGGCTAGCGCGCTTTTGCAAATCACCCTTACCTGATTCACGCACCACAATGGCTTTCAGACGCAGGCCATCGCCGGAGCCGGCTTTCTCGATCAACAGACGTGCCAGAATACGACCGATACGGCCGAACCCGTACAGCACCACATCGGTACGCTCGGGCATGTCGACTTTGCTGCTCACCGCTTCAGACAGCTCTTCTCGCACATAATCTTCGATAGAGAGGCCACGATTGTCTTTTTTGTACTCCACCGCCAATTTACCGATATCGATCCGGCAAGGGCCGAGATCCGACTTAGCCACTTCCTGAAGGATCGGGAAAGTATCGACCACAGACAGTTCAGAATCTTCAACCTGCTTAACGAAACGATGGCTCTTCAGAATCTGGATAACAGACTTGTTGACCAGGGAACGGCTGTACACGGTCGTGGTAACGTTCTTTTCACGATGCAGGCGCCCGATCATAGGAATCATGGCTTCTGCAATTTCTTCGCGGTTCTTCCAGCGTCCGAAATGGTCTTCCAGTTTGCTCACGGAGATGGCCCTCTCAGTTTGGGTTCAGGCGACGAAAAGCGGCATCATTGCCATGCTTGCCGTCCTACCTGCGGTGGTGGAGTACGGGGCGCGCATAATAGCGCCAAAAGGCCACATTATCTACCCGGATTAGGGGAAGATAGCACGCCAAAGCCCGCTATCCGGCGCAGACAAAGATAAACACCCATTACTACAGGAGTATCATCCGTCTGCGGCCTTCTGCAAGGCGGAAGCAACCTGTTTCCTTAGCACGGGCACCACCTCCTCCTCGAACCAGGGCCGTTGCTGCAACCACAGGCGATTGCGGGGGCTGGGATGAGGGAGCGGAAAAAAACCCTGATCCAACGCCCGGGCAAAATGCCGCACTGTGTCTGTGAGTGTTTTTCCAGGCTTAGCCAGATAAAAGCGCTGGGCATACCGTCCTACCAACAATGTCAGCCGCAGATTTGGCAACTCCGCCAGCAAAGGGCCATGCCACTGGGGCGCACATTCCGGTCGCGGCGGCAGGTCCCCGCCCTTGCCCCGGCCCGGATAGCATAGCCCCATAGGAATGATCGCAATCTGACTCTCGTCATAGAAGGTTTCACGGCCAACCTGTAGCCAGTCTCGCAGACGATCGCCGGACGGATCGTTCCAGGGAATCCCGGTCTCATGAACGCGAGTCCCCGGCGCCTGCCCCACAATCAGTAACCGCGCGCCCTGCCCAGCCTGCACCACCGGCCGCGGCCCCAGCGGCAGATGCGACTCACACAGCCGGCAGGCACGAACGTCTTCCAACAGGTCAATCAGTTGTGTCATTCCGTCGGGCTGTCTGAGGGATGCAGGCGCATCAATCCTTCTTGAGCCACCGACGCCACCAAGGTGCCATCTTGGCGATAAATAGAACCAAAATTCAGGCCGCGAGAACCACCCGAGAAGGGGCTATCACTTCGATACAGCAGCCACTCATCAATGCGAAAATCATTATGGAACCACATGGCATGATCAATGCTCGCGCACTGCACATTAGGCTGCCAGAAATTCATTCCGTGAGGCAGCATGGCGGTGCCCATTAGGCCAAAGTCGGAACAATAGGCTAATAACGCTCGCTGGGTCATCGGGTTAGCATCCACCCGATCTACCACCCTGAACCAAACCTCGCGGACAGGGTCCTGGGGTTCAGAGGAGATGGAATCTTTCGGCGTCACCGGCCGAAACTCTACCGGCCGGTCAGTCAGAAAATCCTTTCGAAACTGTTCAGGCAAGCGATCCACCAGCTTCATACGAATGCCCTCATCATTCTCTAGGCCCTCAGGCCCCGGCACGTCGGGCATAACTGACTGATGGGAAACCCCCTCCTCCGCCACTTGGTAAGACGCCGCCAGAGAGAAGATCGGCCGACCATGCTGGATCGCGTCCACTCGGCGCGTGGTGAAACTCTTGCCATCACGTATCCGGTCAACGTAATAGACGATCGGCACGTTAAAATCGCCGGGGCGCAAAAAATACGCATGCAAGGAGTGCACGGGACGTGCATCATCCACCGTCCGCGAGGCGGCCAACAACGCCTGCCCAGCCACCAAGCCACCAAACACACTGCGCTGCCCATTGGCCTCGCTTTGCCCCCGAAACAAATTATTCTCCAGCTGCTCCAAATCGAACAGATTCATCAGTTCCTGAACCGATGCCTTCATACTCAACCCTCTGCGCAATAAAACCAATGGTCGCCATCCTACCTGCAACTCGAAAGAATGTTGAGATTGACGACATCCAGAAAAGTGGGCAGGCAATAACCAACAGAGCACGCCCAATGAGCAATAACATGCGCATCATTTCTCGCAAGAGCTCACAGCCTAGCAAGTCGCTTTCACTTTATGTGAAAACCAACAACCCGGCCCGGTGGCTTTGTGGAATAGGAAAACAACGCTCTCTATTTACTTCTGCGCTAACGACCCAACAATTAAAGGCCACCTCGAAATGGTGAGTACCATCACTGACCACCAGCGACGCCAACGGAACCCAAAAAGCAAACGACTCACCCGGCGCCTTATTGTGTAGGGCAACCTCGCCCTGCTTGCGTTGCGAGTGGCCGGAGAAACAGAAGAAAAAGGCTTTCCCCGCCCTTGGGAGAGACCGGCATATTTGCTTCCACCAGTGTCAAATTATTGCCATTTTTCAACGCATACGCCTGTCCTTCACAATTTTTCCATGGTTGTCATGTGATCATGCCTGCTCCCCAAAAAATGCTACGCAGTGCAGACGGCGCTGACGGCACCGTCCCCCTTGGCTACAATACACGCCCACCGAATGCGCAGGAACGGGTCTGAATGAAGCTACTCCCCGACAGCAATCTCTTTCCCAATGGGCGAGAGCACTATAAGGACTGGGCCGGGCTCAATGCCGGCAGCATGGCCGCAGTGCTGGCCGAGCTGGCGCGTAACCAAGACCATTTATTGGTGGTGCTAACGCCCAATAGCAGCCGTGCCCAGCAGCTCACCGACTCACTAAGCTTCTACCTGACCGGCAGCAACACCCCAGTGATGCTGTTTCCAGACTGGGAAACCCTGCCCTACGATCTATTCAGCCCGCATCAGGACATTATCAGCGACCGTATTCAGGTTCTTCACCAGCTGCCCACTACCCATAAGGGCATTCTGGTGGTGCCGGTAAATACGCTAATGCAGCGATTGGCGCCGCCGATACATATCACCGGCAACAGTTTCCTGCTCAAGGTGGGTGATCGTTTCGACATGGAAGCTACCCGCAGCCGGCTAGTCGCCAGTGGCTACCGGCAGCGAGACAACGTGTACGAGCACGGCGAGTTTGCCGTGCGCGGGGCTATCATGGACATTTTTCCCATGGGCGCCGAGCAACCGTTCCGCATCGAACTGTTCGACGATGAAATCGAATCCCTGCGCCTGTTCGAAGCGGAAAGCCAGCGCTCCACCGGCAAAGTGGACAATATCACCCTGCTGCCCGCCGCAGAGTTTCCCCTCAGTGCCGAAGGTATTGCCCGCTTCCGTAGCCGCTTCCGCGATACTTTCGACGTGGATACCCGTCACGTGCCCCTTTATCAGGACGTGACCGACGGCCTAGCGGCGCCGGGCCTGGAATATTATCTACCCCTGTTCTATGAGGAGATGGCCACCTTATTCGATTACCTGCCCGACGATGTACGGCTGGTGGAACTGGCCGACACACAGAGCGCCATCAAGCACTTCTGGCAAGATGTGGAGCAGCGCCATGAATCCCGGCGCCACGATATTCACCGCCCGATTCTAGCTCCCTGGCAATTGTTCCTGCGCCCTGACGAGCTCAACGCCGCACTAAAGCAACATCCAAGAGCGCGCCAGATTCATAATGATTCAAGCGGCGCAGACCAGGCCATCCACTTTGACGTGGCGCCTATGCCTTCGCTCACCGCCGATGTGCGTGCCAACAATCCATTGGCTTTGCTGCATACCTTTTCCGACGCCCATCCTGATACCCATATCCTGATTTGTGCGGAAACCGCCGGGCGCAGGGAGGCCCTGCTGGAGTTGATGCAGAAGATTCAGATCCAGCCGGCCATGAAAGACAACTGGCCCGACTTCATTGCCAACTCGGCACGCTGGAACCTGACCCAAGGGGAGCTGGATGCGGGCTTCTACGCTCCGGAACACGCCTTACTCGTGGTCACCGAAAATGACCTGTATGGCGAGCGGGTACTGCAGCGCAGGCGCCGTAAATCCAGCAGCGACGACGGCGCCGCCGAGCAAGCGTTCCGCTCCTTAGGCGAAATGACCGTGGGCTCCCCGGTGGTGCATCTGGAGCACGGCGTGGGGCGTTACTTGGGCCTCACTCATATGGAAGTGCATCGCCAGCAACACGAATTTCTGCTGCTGGAATACGCCGGCGGCGACAAACTCTATGTACCGGTTTCCTCGTTGCATCTGATTAGCCGGTACGGTGGCGGTGACACCGCTCCCTTGAATCGTTTAGGCACTGAACAATGGACGAAGGCTCGCCAGAAAGCGGCCGAAAAAATCCACGATGTAGCTGCCGAGCTGCTCAACACCTACGCTCGGCGCGAGGCCAGAGAAGGCCGCCAGTTCGAACTGGACCTGAACGACTATGACCGTTTCAGCGCTAGCTTTCCCTTCGAGGAAACCCCGGACCAACAGGCGGCTATTGCCTCAGTGGTTGCCGACATGCAATCGAGCCAGCCCATGGATCGGCTGGTGTGTGGTGACGTGGGTTTCGGCAAAACCGAAGTTGCCATGCGCGCCGCCTTCGTGGCGGTGGAAAACCAGACCCAGGTGGCGGTGCTGGTGCCCACCACCCTGCTTGCCCAACAGCACTACGAGTCATTCACCGATCGCTTTGCCGACTGGCCGGTAAATATCGAAGTACTGTCCCGTTTTCGCAGCGCCAAGGAAAAGACCCAGGTGTTACAGCGGCTTAAGGAAGGCAAGGTGGATATTCTGGTGGGCACCCATCAGCTCCTGCAAGAAACCGTATCGTTCGATAATCTGGGGCTGATTATTGTCGATGAAGAGCACCGCTTCGGGGTACGCCACAAGGAGCGCCTCAAGCAAATGCGGGCCGAGTGCGACATCCTCACCCTCACCGCCACGCCAATTCCGCGAACCCTGAATATGGCCATGAGCGGCATGCGAGATATCTCTATCATCGCTACCCCGCCGCAGAAACGCCTGTCGGTGAAAACCTTCGTACAGCAGCACAACGATACCGTCATCAAGGAAGCCTTACTGCGTGAATTATTGCGCGGCGGCCAAGTGTATTACCTGCACAACGACATCGACACCATGGAGAAAACCGCAGCGGACATCCGCAAACTGGTGCCCGATGCCCGCGTCGGCATTGCCCACGGGCAAATGCGCGAGCGGGAACTGGAAGCGGTGATGAGTGACTTTTACCACCGCCGCTTCAATGTGCTAGTGAGCACCACTATCATCGAAACGGGTATCGATGTGCCCAGCGCCAATACCATCATCATCGACCGGGCCGACAAGCTTGGATTGGCCCAGCTTCATCAGCTGCGCGGCCGCGTGGGCCGCAGCCATCACCAAGCCTACGCCTACCTGATCACCCCCAGTCCCAAGGTGATGACCAAGGATGCGATCAAACGACTAGAAGCCATTGAGCAGGCCACCGACCTGGGGGCCGGCTTCATGCTCGCCAGCCAGGACATGGAAATTCGCGGCGCCGGCGAGCTGCTCGGCGAAGAACAACATGGCAATATCGAGACCATCGGTTTCAGTCTCTATATGGAAATGCTGGAACAAGCGGTGGATGCATTGAAGCGCGGCGAACAGCCGGATGTGGAAAAGCCCCTAAGCGGTGGCCCGGAACTGAACCTGCGCATTCCCGCACTGATTCCCGAAGATTATCTGCCCGATGTGTTCGGCAGGCTGACCCTCTACAAGCGCATCGCTGGGTGTAAAACCCGTGCCGGCCTGAAAGAGCTGAAAGTGGAAATGATCGACCGCTTCGGCCTGCTGCCCGAACCGGTAAAAAATCTGTTTGCTGTCACAGAACTACGTCAGCAGGCCGATCGACTGGGCATTATCCGCTTGGACGCCCACGCCACCGGCGGCAAGTTAGAGTTTGGCGAACGCACCCCTGTGGACCCGCTCACCATCGTCAAACTGGTCCAGTCCGGCCCCAACCGTTTCAAGCTGGAAGGTGCCAACGCCCTGCGTTTTGTGGAAGACAGCGAGACACCTGAAGAACGCATTAAAGTAGTACAGGAACTGCTTAAACGTCTGGCAGCTCAAAGCATTAAGCCCGACGCTCCGGCTTGAATACCAGCTATATCCTTTTGAGGCCAAGCACTGGAGGCCGACCACGGAAGTGGTATGCCTCCAGTGGCCACAGTGCAAGACTGACCGCTCCTTTATCACAAAAACCGTACCGATCAACCAATGCCCCGTGAGCAAACGGGAAGGCGTAAGGTATAAAGTATAGTCCGCACTATGGTGAAAGCCTGATCGACAAGCTGCACAAGGAGTTCTCGATGCATCGCGCATTATTGTTTGTTGCTCTTATCTTATTGGGCAACAGCGCCATGGCACAAAGATGGTATCAAGTAGAAGTCTTGGTGTTTGCCCATAACAACACCAGCAACGAAGAGCGCTGGGCCGCCGGCTTACAACCTCGCTATGCTTCTCAGGCCATCACCATAGGTCAGCCTGAATCTAATGAACTCGCTGACCCGGATGCGATTGCCCGTGGCGCTTGGCTGCCACTCCCCCAGGACGATGAAGTGCTTCGTTACATGCTCGAGCGAATGGAAAGTAGCGGCAAATATCGTGAGCTTTATCATGCGGCATGGCAGCAGCCCATCGGTAGTGAGACCGATACTTTACCCATATATATCCGGGGCGATCAGATGCTGATCAACGAGGGCGCAAACGTGCCGGAACTGGAAGGCACCTTACAATTCAGTGAATCTCGCTATCTTCATGTTAAGCCCCAAGTCTGGTTTAACACAGAAAGTAATGGAGAACGCCTGTACGTGAAAATAGATGAAAAACGCCGCCTTACTGGCCACCAAATCTATTATTTCGATCACGGTTTGTTCGGCATGTTGATCCGAATTACCCAAGCCTGATCAGCAACGCTCACCAATGGCATACTCGCCGTTTAAGCTAATACTGCTCTCACCTAAGCGCTAAGGTAGCGGACCCCTGTGAGGCGCTCGGACTCATCCCATAGCTTTTCTGCCAGCCCTACGTTATCGGTGATTTTACGCGCGAAAGCCGGAGCAGGATAACCTCGCAACTCGAAAACTTTTCCATCCGGGCCGTAATATCCCCCAGACGTCACATTATCACTGGTGGCTGCCATCACCCCAGGCAAGCATCCCATCTCGGCGGGCTGAGCCAACAACCAGTTAAACACGCCACCACCGGGCACCGTGTCCTGAAGATGGGTTGCAGAGTAGCCTGGGTGCGCCGCCATCACCTGAATGGAAGATCCGCATTTTTGTAAACGCCGATGCAAGTCTTTAGCGAAGATCAGGTTAGCCAACTTGCTTTGACAATAAAAAGACCAGCGTGAATACCGCTTCTCTGCGTTCAGATTTCCCCACAATATTTTTCCACCGCGGTGAGCCAAGCTGGAGATCTGAACGATGCGTGGAGCCGGCGCCGCTTCAAGCAGACTCAATAACGGCCCAGTCAATGCAAAATGGCCAAGATGGTTAGTGCCGAATTGCATCTCGAACCCCTCCTTGGTGCGCTGCAAAGGTGGCGCCATCACTCCCGCATTATTGAGCAACACATCCAGTTTATTAATACGCTGTTTGAGCGTAGCAACAAACGTTTTAACCGACTCAAGATCAGCCAAATCTAGCGGCAACACTGTTAAGCTAGCTTGCGGCGTCAATATCTTAACCTGCTCAGCAGCCGCTTCAGCTTTCGCTGTGTTGCGACATGCCATAATCACTTCTGCGCCATTAGCAACAAACAGCTTCACCGCTTCCAGGCCAATGCCGCTATTAGCCCCGGTGACAACAATCGTTTTACCAAACAGATCGGGAATGTGCGCCGGGCGCCAGCGGGACCGGGTCATGGTCGCTCCTTAATGTCAATTGTGACTACCATTGTTTTCCCCACGCAGCTCTAAAGCACGCTCATGTTGAGCCAATTGTCACTCCCCCCTTTATCCAAAAGATATTTCACAACAACCTCTGGCCATTGCTAAAATAGCGTCCCCTACCCCAGAGAATCTCCCATGGCGCGCGTCCAGCTCGAGTTACCCGAACAGTTCCTTTACACCCATACCATCAACGTGCGCATGACCGACCTGAACACCGGTAAACACGTGGGTAATGATCAGATGATTTCCTTGCTCTCCGAAGCCCGCTACCGGTTTTTCTGTGACATTGATTACAGCCAGGAGCGCATTGTGGTCACCGACTTGGTGGCCAACTATCTAGCGGAAAGCTTTGCCCGAGACGATCTGCAATTCGAGGTAGGGCTAATGGATTTCAACAAGTATGGTGCCGATCTGATTTTCCGAGTCACCAAGCAACCCAGCGGGCAGCTAGTGGTATTGGCCAAACAGGGCTTCGTATTTTTTGATCACGTCACCCACGGTGTAATGCCTATGCCAGAGGACTTCAAGGCAAAGTTTTCCGACATTACCTGAGGCCTCCAGCCAAACACCTACGGAGATCAACAACCCCAGTTTACCGCTTACAAAGCCATCCCTGTGCACCAGCCACAAGCCCAAGCCCACTGGAAATTAAATCCTCCCAGTTGCCCGGTTACATCCAGCACTTCGCCAATGAAATGCAAACCGGGCACCTCTTTGACAGCAAAATTTTTGGACGAAATGGCATCCGTATCCACCCCGCCCAAAGTCACTTCTGCGGTGCGGTAACCTTCAGTGCCAGAGGGTTTGAATGCCCAGCCTTTAAGCGTTCCTGCCACCGTGGCCAAGCGCTCATTGCTGAACTGCTGCAGAATACCCTGCCAACCAAACTGATCCACTAGTGCCGCCGCCAACCGCTGTGAAAAGTACTGCCGTAACCAGCGCTCCAGCCCACGGTTAGGATGCGCCCGACGCTCTTCAATCAATAGCGCAAACGGATCGTCTAGCTGGGGCAACCAATCCACGGTCACTGGCTGACCCGGTGTCCAGAAACTGGATACCTGCAACATAGCGGGCCCAGACAGCCCCCGGTGGGTGATCAGCATGGGCTCGGCAAAAGCGGCCTCGGCAGCCCGCGCCACGACCTCGGTGCTGATGCCCGACAACTGTGTCAGCCAGGCCTTGTCCTCGGGCTGTAAAGTGAACGGCACCAAGCCAGCACGGGTGGGTAAGACAGAGAGTCCAAATTGCTCCGCCAGTTGATAACCAAAGCCACTAGCCCCCATCGTTGGAATCGACAAACCACCGCAGGCCACCACCAACTTCGCACACTGGATGACACCGGCACTGGTGGTCAGACCAAAGCCTCTGGCCGTCTGCCTGACTTGCCGGATAGCGGTATTGAGGCGGATCTCGGCTCCCGCCCACTCACACTCGGTGAGCAGCACCCCGAGGATTTCCTTTGCTGATTCAGCGCAGAAAAGCTGCCCAGGGGCTTTTTCCACGTGCTCTATGCCATGGCGCTCAATTAATTCCACAAAATGCCAGGGACTGTAGCGTTTGAGAGCGGATTTACAGAAATGGGGATTCGCGGAGATGAAATGCTCCGGCGCGGTATTCAGGTTAGTGAAATTACACCGTCCGCCACCGGACATGAGAATTTTCTTGCCCGCTTTATTGGCATGGTCCAGCACCAGTACTCGATGGCCCTGATACGCTGCCGTAGCAGCGCACATCAGCCCGGCTGCGCCGGCACCGATAACCACTACATCGACCTCAGTTGCTGCTTTTTTACCTGCCCCTGTTATGCCTGACATGAGACCACCAGCGTAAATCCGACCGGCAAGGATAACGGGGATATCTTCCAGGTTCCATCTGGGCCGCTTCCTAAGCAGGCGGCGGCCATGCGATTCATTAAGCGCAACAGGTACTTTTCACCCTAATCTGTGATCAATCAGAATATAAGAACAGAGCGGCTGGCAGCGAATAACAGCGCTCTCAGCGATAGTACCGTCATTCTTACTGGTGGCCTTGAGAGCGGCGGCGCCTTCAACCTTCAACCTTCAACCGCCAGAGCATGGCCGGTTACAACGAATCCGGCGCAATCTCACATTCTCCCAAGGCTCGCTTTGCCGCTACTGCCCAAGCTCTTGTGCGGTGAAGGTATCCGCAAACAGAGGTGAACTGAGGTAACGTTCGCCGGAATCTGGCAGCACCACCACAATGGTCTTGCCGGCAAATTCGGGCTGCTGGCTAAGGCGATCTGCCACGCACATGGCAGCGCCACAGGAAATACCCGCCAGAATACCTTCTTCCTGCATTAGCTTGTGCGCCCACGCCATGGCGTCTTCGTTGCTGACCTGCTCCGCCCGGTCCACAACCGAGATATCTAAGTTCTGGGGCACGAAACCTGCGCCGATTCCCTGAATTTTATGGGGCCCGTGGGTCGGCTCTTCGCCTTTTAAAGCAGCAGAGATCATCGTGGAAGAATCTGGCTCCACGGCAACAGCGGTGATGGCTTTACCCTGAGTATTCTTAAGATAGCGGGCGACACCGGTGATGGTACCGCCGGTGCCCACCCCACATACCAGTACATCAATATCCCCACCAGTATCTTCCCAGATTTCCGGGCCGGTGGTTTTTTCATGAATAGCCGGGTTCGCCGGATTGTCGAACTGTTGCAGCATCAAGTGGGTATCCGGGCTTTCCTGCACCAGCTCTTCGGCCTTGGCGATGGCACCGGGCATGCCTTTAGGGCCCGGGGTAAGTACCAGTTTGGCGCCCAGCGCCTTGAGGATCTTGCGACGCTCTAAGCTCATGGAATCCGGCATGGTGAGCACCAGGTCATACCCTCGGGCGGCCGCCACATAGGCCAGCGCAATACCGGTATTACCACTGGTTGGTTCAACCAGGGTCATGCCCGGCTTGAGCTTACCGCTCTTTTCCGCATCCTGAACCATGGATGCCCCGATGCGGCACTTAACGCTACCAGCCGGGTTACGGGATTCGATCTTGGCGAGAATATTACCCTGGCTGATACGATTGATCTTTACCAAAGGAGTGTTGCCGATGGTTTCGCTATTGTCTTGGTAGATGCGGGTCATATTGATCTCTCCGTTCTTGGCGCATGGCGCACAATGGCTTACTGCGGTTTATCCTGCTTTTTCAGCCGCCGGTTCCAACGCTGGCGCGCATACAAACGCAAGTCGGCCACGTTATCAGTTTCATCCATAATTTCACGGCCCAAGATGCTTTCTAAAATATCTTCCAGGGTGATCAGACCCACCCAAGTGCCGTGCTCATCATAAACCACAGCCATATGCTGACGTTGCGTCAACATCACACTGAACAACTCTTGGATACTCAGCGTGGTATGTACCATGGACACTTGCCGAGCCAACGTTTGCATGGTCTTTTCCATGTCGCTGTCGAGCAAATCGGACTTATGGATATACCCTTTCGCTTCACCGCTGTCACTCATCACTGGGTAACGAGAGAAGGGCTGCCCTTTCTCACGTTCGCGAAATTCACCCACTGTCATGGTCGGAGACACCGTGCGGCATACCGTACGCGGCGTCATGATGGCGCCCACAGGAATATCGTGCAAACGCAGAATATTATGGATCACTCGATGTTCGTCATCATCCAGTGCCCCCTGATCCTCACCCATGTCTGCCAGTGCGCGAATTTCTGCACGCACATCCACATCGTGTTCGTTGCCACCGATTCGGTTGGTAATCAATTTCGATAACCAAACGAAGGGAAGTAACGACACCATGATGACCTTGAGTGTAGGCGGTAGAGCCGGTGCCAACGAGCGCCAGTATTTAGCGCCAATGGTTTTCGGGATAATTTCGGAAAAGATCAAGATTGCCAGCGTCATGATGCCGGACGCAGCCCCCAGCCACGCTTCCCCGAATACCACCGCCACCTGGGCACCTACCCCCGTGGCACCCACCGTATGCGCCACCGTGTTCAGTGTGAGAATCGCCGACAGCGGTTTGTCGATATCATCCTTAAAGGCGCGCAGACTTTTATACAGCGCTGGGCGAGTGTCACGCAGGCCAGCAATAAAGCTTGGAGTAATAGACAGCAACGCAGCTTCCAGCACGGAGCACACAAAGGAAAAGCCAATGGAGATGGTGGCGAAGATAATCAGTAACGTCACCGATGCATGCTCCTTATGCCAGTACGCGGCTCAACTGAGCCGCGCACATCAGGGTTATTAGGGTATGTAATGCGCCGCGAAGTCCGCTAGCACCTGTCGTACATTGGCCATGCCATCGTGTATCACCGCGTCAATTTCCGCCATGGTAATTTCATGGCTGGACTTGCCGGCCGCCGGATTCACTACCAGAGACAGCATGGCGTAAGGCAGCTCTAGCTCCCGAGCCAGAACCGCTTCCGGCATACCGGTCATGCCGACGATATCGCAACCATCACGCTCCAAGCGGTCAATTTCCGCCGCCGTTTCCAGCCGTGGGCCTTGGGTCGCACCGTAACATCCCCCATCGTTCCAGTGCAGATCAGCCGCGCCAAGTCGCGCTTTCAGAGCATTGCGTAAAGTAACATCAAACGGCCAACTGAAATCCACATGCACCAACGGTTCGCTAAGATTGTCGAACAGGGTCATCTCGCGACCGTAGGTGTAATCGATAATCTGATCGGGTAACACCAGCGCGCCAGTGGGCGCCTGGGCAGTAATGCCCCCCACCGCATTGGTCGCAACAATGGCAGTAGCCCCCGCCGCTTTCAACGCCGCCAGATTCGCCCGGTAATTCACCTGGTGGGGTAACAGCAGATGGGGGTCGCCATGACGGGCTAAAAACAAGACTCTCTGCCCATTCAGTGCCCCTTCTACCACCGGCGCAGAAGCAGCCCCAAAGCGGGTCTCAGGTGTGTGCGAGTCGATGATGCGCAGGTTGTCCATACGCGTCAGGCCTGTACCACCAATAAACGCCAACATTAGAGATCACTCTCTTTGACCGCATAAATACCCGGAGCATTGCGCCAGAAGCCCTTGTAATCCATACCCATACCAAAGAGGTAATAGTCATCCGCTTCGAGAGCGGTGAAATCAGCTTTCAAACCAGGTCGTGCTTTTCGATCGTGTTTCTTGTCTACCAATACACAGGTCTTCACAGAGGCTGCGCCTTGGGACTTACACGCTTCGATAATCGACAACAAGGTGGAGCCAACATCGAGGATGTCGTCCACAATCACCACATGGCGGCCTTGCAGAGTGGCGCTGGGCGTCACAATCCACTCCACTTCACCACCAGTGGTGGCGCCCAAATAACGGCTGGCGTGGAGATAATCCATTTCCAGCGGAAAATCCAATCGCTTGACCAGTTCCGCCGCGAAGATCATCCCACCGTTCATAATGGTCACGAATACTGGCACCTTGCCGGAGCAGGCTTCGGTGACTTCAAAGGCCAGTTTACCGATGGCTTCCTGTACCTGATCAGAGGAATGCAGTTCGATGGCGTTACGCCGAACTGTCATTAATTCCTTTTGCAGTTCTTCAGCGCTGGACATGCTGGAGCTCCTCCGCGTTGCTGTCTTCCAAACCCGTTGCCGGGGCATCATCGTTCTGGCCAACCAGGTGCAACGTGCGTGTGGGGAACGCAAATTCGGCACCGTGTTGATGGACAATATTCATGATTTTCATCAGCACATCTTGTTTGATCTCATGATACTGAACCCACTGCGTGGTTTTAGTGAACGTATAAATAAAGAACTCCAGGTGAGAGGCTCCATAGCTATCGAAGTTCACGATCAACGTGCGCTTATCCGTTTCCAGATCTTCATGTTCAACCAGCATGGTGCGAACGTCCGCCACAATGGCGGGCATTTTCTGCCAATCATCATAACGGATGCCGATTTTTTCATTGATTCGGCGGTTGTACATCCGCGACGGGTTTTCCAGCACGATGGAGGTAAACATGGCATTGGGAATATACAGCGGGCGTTGATCAAAGGTGCGGATGCGCGTTAGGCGCCAACCGATATCCTCCACGCTACCTTCGATGGAACGATCCGGTGAACGCACCCAATCCCCCACCCGGAATGGTTTATCCAGGTAGACCATCATGCCGCCGAAGAAGTTGGCCAATAGATCCTTGGCAGCAAAGGCTACCGCCATGCCGCCAATACCGCCAAAGGCCAGCACACCGGAAATGCTATAGCCCAAAGTCTGCAAAATAATCAGCAGGGAGGTAATAATGACCGACACCCGCAACAACTTGGCAACCGCCGCTGCCGTGGATTGATCCATGGGTTTACGCATGCGGCCCGGATCAATCAGGTTCTTTTCGGTATAGGAAATAAACCGGCTCAGGAACATGGCGATAATAATAATAAAGGCAATGCGACGAGCCTGTGGCACCATTTCAAACAGCACGTTGTCTTCCTGTGAAACCGCCTGCAACAGCTCCATGGACACGGACAAGCCAATGACCCAGAACACCAAACGCACGGGAATTCGCACGGCTTCCAGCAAGGCGTCATCCCACAGGGTTTCAGTTTTTCCAATTAACCGCTCAGCCACGTCGATGCTGCGCATCAAAATAAAATTGATGGAGACAGTGCACAGCACAATGATAAACAGCTGAGTCAGCCAGATATCCATTGGCGTCTCGACCGTTGGCCACTGCAGCAGTTGATTCCAATCCCAGTTCATTAATATTGTCCTTCGCGTTTACGGTTCAATTCAGTGTTCACGTAATGCTGCAGCCAAATCAGCGGCCACCGCCCTGCGCTGTGCGTCCATAGGCAGGCGCGGGCGAGCACGCAGCCCTGCCGCCGGTACCTGCCCTGAAAAGTTCTGTGTGCCCAGAAAATCCAGAACTTGCTCCGCCCCTTCGCGGCAATTGCAAGCCAATACCATGTCGCAGCCCGCCTCCAACGCTGCTTGCGCGCGCTGGGGGTATCCGCCCACACCGTGGGCTCCAGCCATGGACAGATCATCAGAGAAAATCACACCACGGAAGCCCAGTCGCTCACGCAGCTGCGTCTGCAACCAATAACGGGAGAAACCGGCGGTCTGTTGTTCCACGGCGCTATAGATCACATGGGCCGGCATGATGCCGTCCAGTTTTGGCGCCAAAGCCATGAAAGGGCGCATGTCCGCCGCCTCCAATTCAGACAGAGGGCGTGGATCTATTGGTAATTCCAGATGAGAATCCGCGCCCACATGGCCATGGCCGGGGAAGTGCTTGCCCGTGGCCGCCATGCCAGCGGCGCTCATGCCGTCGATAAAGGCGCCAGCCAGAGCAATCATGGCATCGGCATCGCCATGGAAGCTGCGATCACCGATCACCGAGCTGTTGCCATAATCCAGATCCAACACCGGCGCAAAGCTGATATCGATATCCAGTTCGGTTAACTCCGAGGCCATCAGCTCCCCTAGCAAGGTCGCTTCCCCCACGGCTTGGGCCGGTGCCTGATCATAACGCTGCCCCAGGGCCGCCATAGGCGGCAAACGCACAAAGCCGTCGCGAAAGCGCTGTACGCGCCCGCCTTCCTGGTCCACGGCAATCAGCATCTCCGGGCGCACAGCACGAACCTGCTGCACCAATTCCGCCAATTGTTGGCGATCCACATAATTGCGGGCAAACAGAATCAAACCACCGGCACCGGGGTGTGCCAGCATGTCTTTTTCCGAGGCACTGACCTCAAGACCTTCCAGATCAAGCATTAATAGCGGGGACGCGGATGCAGACATGGCAACCTTATAGACAGAGGACATTAATCGGTGATTGTCACCCGGGTGCCAACCGACACTTGGTCAAACAGACGAATCACCGCATCGTTTCGCATCCGGATACAGCCATGGGAAGCGGGTGTTCCCATGGGCTCATAGTCCGGTGTGCCATGAATATAAATAAAGCGCCGAAAACTATCCACGTCACCGCCAAGATTCCTACCTGGTTCCATCCCCCCAAGCCAGAGAATTCGACTGAGCACCCAATCACGTTCGGGGAATCGGGCTCCCAGCTCGGCATCAAACACTTCACCGGAAAACTTACGCCCCAATAGTACCGCTCCGGGCGGTAGGCCCGCACCAAAACGCGCCCGTACCACATGGACACCACGCGGCGTAGCACCACTGCCCATAGCTTCACCGGCACCATTAGCGGCACTGGATATGGCAAACCGTTCAGTAACGTGCTCGCCGCGCAGTGCCAACCACTGCTCAGACAAATTGATCATCAATTTCATGGGAATAGTTTCAGGCTGGGCATTGAAAGTTGCAACGTGCGCGCTAGCGGGACCCGATGATCAAGGTTATCAGCATGGGCACCACAACGGGTCTTTATTGAGAGCCCTTAGTGTCAACGCTTAACAGATCCGGCACATCTGCCTTAATGCCCCCCACCAAAAACGACAAGAGACGGCGAGTGATATCTGCGGCACTGGCATCCACATTGAAGTCGGCCTTGCTAATACTCTGCAGCGATTGCATACCAGACAGGGTAAAAATCACCGCGCCGAGACTGAACTGCACCCGCCAGAATAGCTCCATGGGCGACACACCCGGCACGGCCTGATGCAAATGTCGCTGCAAACGGGCAAAAACGGCGCCGTAGTGTTTGTGAAGATATTCGCGCAGGTGAACCTGCGGCTGACTGTAAGCCTGCCCGGAAAGACGGAAGAAAATCGCCGCCCGTTGAGGGTCATCAGGGTGAGTACCCAACGCCAAGCGGAACACGATACCCAGCACATATTCAGGAGTATCAAGAATACCAGAGGTTTCCATTTCGTCGAGTTTGGCATCCAAAGCCCGGCTAAATGGCTTCAGAAATCGTTCAAACACCGCCTGAATCAAGGCTTCTTTTGAACCAAAATGGTAATTCACCGCAGCAAGATTCACTCCGGCTTTACTAGTAATGGCACGCAAACTGGTTTCTGCAAAGCCCTTTTGGGCGAACAATACCTCTGCAGCATCAAGAATCCGGTCTACTGTTCCCGCCTGTGCCATACCCTGCCCTGTGTGTTCGAAACATACGTTTCAAACATACGTTTGCCCGACAGGAGGGTCAAGAAAGAAAGCCAGGTATCCAGCGTAAACTTCAACGCTCGCCATCTCATGAAAACACGGGTGTTATCACCACGTATTTGGCGCCCAGCATCATGCTAAAAATAATACACCAGCTCCGACTGGATAGAATCAGAGCGGCTGACGGGACCTAGGCCGGGGTTGCTATTCACGTTGCGCAGCGCATCTTGATACAGTTGCGTGGCACTTTGTGGCTTCCCAGCATCGGTATAAAAACGGGCTTCCAGAGTTACCTTCAGGTTGTTGCCAATACGACGGCTGGATTCCACGCTAAACGCTTTTTCTTGCTCTTGCGTATCATAGATAACCCCGGCAAGAATTTCAGTGGAGGCCACGTTGTTGAACGTAAACCTGGTTCCGAACAACACATCACTTGCCATGGGCGAAGCCAAACTATCGGCTCGGTCTTCCCACATATATTCCACGATCCAGCCTAGATCTGCCGCCGTATCAAACAAACCCACTTGGGTATATTCAAAACCGCCATCCACGGCACTGAAACGCTCGCCCTGACCGGATCGACTTATCGCTTCCAGTTTCCACAGCCAACCGCTGTTCAGGTATTGAAGCTCCAGCCCTGTCTGATCAATAACGTTATACAACGGAGTCAATTGCGGATTACTGCCCGCCGGCAACTGCCCGGTGGCAATCAGTGCTGACAACTCCGCCATGGTGAGAGCATCAGGCACCAGCAACGGCTCCCGACTGGTGCCGGAAAAATGCGACAGCGCCAGCTCAAGCCCATTGTCGAAGTACTGCTGGTAGCGAATGGCAAAATCGAACCGCTGATTTTCCTTTGAGGATTCGTAGTAGGCATTGTTGGATATCGGCAAGGGTGTACGCGGTCGACCGTCTTCGCCCGCATAAGTGCGCTCACGAAAGCCTGGTAGAATGAACACATCGACAATCCCCCAGTTGCGAACAGTGGACAGGTTAATCATGGGTTGGCCGAGCTTTTCCTCGCCGTCCACCTGGTCCACCAGATCGGTCTGGTTGATAACGTCCACCAAATGCCGGCCTTCAGTTACGCCCCAAAACACCTTGCGAATACCCACACGCGATTCCCAGCCGTTGCCCACATGAATCCAAGACAGTTCGCGAATATCCCAATGGGTCCGCTCCGTATCGTTTTCATCCACTCGGGCATAGGGAATAAACGTGAGCAGGTCATCACGGTTGTTCCATTCATGGAGGATTTCCGGCTTTAGATACACGGAACCGTTGGTCGAATAATCCGACTGAGGGTAAGGCGAATCCTGGGTAAAGTAACGCCCTTCCAACCCCACTTCACCGCGAAATTCCCACGCAAAGGAAGCCAATGGCATCGTCAACAGCGAAGCCGTAACCAACCCGATTTTCATAGTACTAACGCGCGAGATCAACGTGCGCGTTTCAAGCTATTTTTGTTGAAATCCGCACCGTCCAGCCCGGTACCGTAGCGGTAGTTACTCCAGAATAGGTCTGTGGATTTTCCGGTTTGGTGGTTGACCATGGACATCTTCCCAGGCTGCCAATACTTGTCCTGGTACTGGGAAAAATCACTGGCTTTCAGTGTCTTGAGCAGGCTTTCCTTGCGATCGTAATAATCTACTTTCCAGGTACGGTATTCCTGCTGATCGATCCAGGAAACCTGACGGATATAACCGGAGTCTTCATCTTGCGGGTAACGAGCTACCACAAAACAGGTCAGCTCGCCGCAGGGCTCATCGCGCAGGTATTCGTAGGTGTATTTCTCCACTTCCTGGCCGCGCATGTCTTCAAAACTAAACTCACTGCCCATGAAAGGCCCGGATTTATTCCGCGAGGCGATGGTCTTTACCCGGCGGAGGGCGGGCAGATACAGCCACTGGTCGTCGTCGCGGGTTTTGTAGCTGAACGTGAGCATGGCCGTACCACGTACATCACGGGGGGTATCGAAAATGGTCAAGCTCTTGTCGCCCTCCCCCTCGCCGGTGCCTTCCAGCGTTTTCACTCGCAGCTCCCGCTCAGAGGTCTGGCCGCTCTTACTGATCAGCACCATTTTCATGTCCGCCTGGAAGTCCCCGAAACCCTCGCCACGGCTATCCGCCTCCTGGGCGATTTGCAGCCCTTTTTCTTCCGGGCTCTGGGCCAGCACAGTGGGCGCAGCCAAGCTGATAAACAAAACGGCAGGCAGTAAACGAACGTTCATGGAGTTCCTCACGGTACACATGTCTGGGGCGATGCCGGCAAAGCAAGCAACAGCGTGTTTACCATGATAGCGATTTAAACCAAAACGGCGATGCTCAAAGAGGCCAAAAAATAATTGACTGTTGATAGTGGCCCGCTGAGATTTCCATGAGCCCAAACGCAAGAGGCCGCCCCCTTCTCTGGGAGCGGCCTCTTGCGTTTGCCACCAGAAACATCATCGATGCACCTAGCGCTCAACTGCCTACGATCAACTATCGACTGACCTTCACCACTCTTCCAGATACCCCATGCAGTGCTCTACCAGCTCTCCCACGCGGGTAACGCTGTCAGCAAGGCGTTGCAGGTCACCGTCGGCCAGAGGGGCATAACGGTCTTCTGCCATCAAGTTAAGCGCATCGCTTTCATTGGGCGGTGTCGGACGACGGGCCAAACCAGCCGCGCCCAGTGCGGTTTGCATTTCACCATCCAGCCAGGCAATCAGATCACCCCGATCGGCACGGGCACGAGCCAAAATAGCGATTTCCGGCGCCTCCACTCCCGCGTCCCGAAAAGCCTGCTCCAATGCAGCAAGGCTGAACAAGGTATCGGTATGGGCAACCTGAAAGGTCTTTCCAGATTGCCGCGCCAAGCCCACCAGCACGGAATAAAGGTGAAAGACCACCGCCCCACGCAATGCCAGCCGCACGGTTGGGGTGGCATCGGCCTGATCGTGAGTCAGTTGCTGCAACAGCGCGCGGGCAAAGTAGAGCCGCTCGCGCAAACCACTAACGGTATTATCTCGAACCATTCTGGACATAAAAAACACTCTTAAAACAGCTACCCACTACAAGCTTTGAGCTACAAGGCGCGGAGCACACCCAATGAATTGGCTAGCCGTACCCGCGTTCATCCTCTCTTTGCTGCGCGTGACCCTTCATCATTCAAGATACGAAAACAGCGGCCACAGGCTATAGCATGCATGTTACTTCTTGGCCGCGGCTTTTTTCTTCGTGGCCTTTTTCTTGGCCGCGGCTTTCTTTTTCGCGGGGGCTTTTTTCTTGGCCTGTTCCTCGACCCATTTGCCATCACGATAGAACGCCATCCAGCCGGTAGCCTTACCGTCGATCTCGCTCATCACATACTGCTCTTTGGCCTTGCGGCTATAGCGCAGCACGCCTTTATTGCCGTCCGGGTCCGTAGCAGGCGCTTGGGCCAAATAGGCATGTTTGGGATCCAGCTGCTCGGCCACACTCTGAATTTCTTCGATTAGTGGCGGCCGCGTTTCCCGATTTTTGGGGAACTTGCTGGCGGCCAGAAACAGGCCAGAGGCACCGTCACGCAACAGATAATGATCATCCACCTTCTGGCATTGCAGGTGCGGCATAGGAATCGGGTCGGCTCGTGGCGGTGCCGGCTCGCCGCTCTTAAGCAGCTTGCGGGTATTGCCACACTCATCATTGGTGCATTTGAAGAACTTGCCAAAACGCCCTGTGCGCAACTGCATATCATTGCCGCACTTCTCACATTCCAGCACCGGGCCATCATAACCCTTGATACGGAACTCACCCTTCTCGATCACATAACCGTCGCAGTCCGGGTTATTACCGCAAATATGCAATTTGCGCTTTTCGTCGATCAGGTAGTTTTCCATTGCGGTGCCACATTTCTGACAACGCTTCTTACTACGCAATTCATTGGTTTCCGCTTCTTCATCATCATCCGTTTTCACCGCTTCCGCTTCTTCACCAGGCAACAGGTTTAGTGTCGCGGTGCAGCGCTCTTTCGGCGGCAAAGCATAACCAGAACAGCCCAGGAACACTCCGGTGGAGCCGGTACGAATCTGCATCGGGCGGCCACAGCTAGGGCACTCGATATCGGTGTCGGTAGGCAGGTTGGCGCGCATGCCGCCCACTGCCTGCTTGCCAGTGCCTTCACCTTGGGCTGCATCCAGTTTGCTCACAAAGTCTTTGTAGAACTCGTTGAGCACGTCCTGCCAATTACGCCGCCCTTCGGCAACCTCATCCAAGGTTTCTTCCATGCTGGCGGTAAAGCCATAGTCCATCAGGTTGGGGAAGCTCTCTACCAGACGGTCAGTGACGATGTCGCCCATCTTTTCCGCATAGAAACGGCGGTTATCCTGACGCACGTAGCCACGGTCCTGAATGGTGGAGATAATCGCCGCGTAGGTAGACGGGCGACCAATGCCTCGCTTTTCCAGTTCCTTAACCAGGCTTGCTTCGGTAAAGCGCGCCGGCGGTTTGGTGAAATGCTGGTTGGCGTCCACATTATCGATGGCCAGCACATCGCCTTCTTTCACGTCCGGCAGCAAGGTGTCTTCTTGGCCCTTGCGCGAGGCCGGCGGCTGAATGCGAGTCCAACCATCGAACTTCATGATGCGCCCTTTCGCTTTCAGCTCATAGCCATTGCCGATGGCCGTCAGCGTGGAGCTGAGGTATTCCGCCGGGGGCATCTGGCAGGCAATAAACTGACGGCGAATCAATTCATAAAGGCGTTGCGCATCGCGTTCCATATCTTTCAGGGAATCGGAGGTACGCCGTACATCAGAAGGACGAATCGCTTCGTGCGCTTCTTGGGCCCCTTCCTTGCTGCTGTAAGACAACGGCTCGTCGGGAAGATACTTATCCCCCAGCTTTTCGCCGATCCATTCCCGGCAGGCTGCCACCGCATCGGAACTCAGGTTGGTGGAGTCGGTACGCATGTAGGTAATGTGGCCGGCTTCGTAAAGCCGTTGCGCCATCATCATGGTCTTTTTCACCCCGAAGCCCAGCCGCGTACTGGCCGCCTGCTGTAGGGTAGAGGTAATAAACGGCGCGGAAGGCTTGGAACGGGTCGGCCGTTGCTCGCGCTGACTGATGGTCAGGCGGCCGGCATTTTCCAGAGCTTGCTTGTGCGCCGCGGCATCGTCGCCGTTGTTAGGGCGGAACGCCAAACCGTTGTGCTTTGCCACCTGCAAACGCAGGGCTTCACCATCGCCGCTGTGGGTATCGCTGTAAAGCTCCCAGAATTCTTCCGGGATAAAAGCGCGGATTTCACGCTCACGCTCCACTACCAACTCCACCGCTACGGACTGAACCCGACCGGCAGACAATCCGCGGGCGATCTTTTCCCACAGCAGCGGGGAAATCATGAAGCCCACCACCCGATCCAGGAAGCGACGAGCCTGCTGGGCTTCTACCCGGTGCAAGTCCAGCTTGCCGGGTTCTTCGAAAGCCGCCTGAATGGCTTTCTTGGTAATTTCGTTGAACACCACCCGGTCGAAGCGCTCTTCATCGCCACCGATAACTTCCCGCAGGTGCCAGGCAATAGCCTCCCCTTCGCGGTCCAAATCCGTTGCCAGATAGATGCGGTCTGCTTTCGCAGCCAGGCGCTTGAGCTCATCAACCACCTTGTCCTTACCGGGGAGCACTTCATAGTGGGCGGCCCAGCCATTTTCCGGATCGATCCCCATACGATTGATCAGCTGCTTCTTGGCCTTCTTCTTTTTATAGGCATCCCGCTCTTCCTTGGGCAAGGAGCGCGTGTAGGCTGCCTCCTTGGCCCGCTCTTGAGGGGTGCTTTTTTTGGAGCCACCACTGACCGGCAGGTCGCGCACGTGGCCGACGCTGGACTTCACGATGAAGTCGTCGCCCAGGTAGCGGTTAATGGTTTTTGCCTTGGCAGGCGACTCCACAATTACTAACGATTTTCCCATTCTCAGGTACTCAACATCCGGTCTAAGGCGTGTGATGGGCGCTATTTAGACAGCGCCGGTATAGGCGGGTCAAGCAGGAACTGCCCCCTTGCTCCTTTTTTAGTAGTAGTACAAGCCACCCTGTCAGGGCAACCCTCATCTGTAAAACAGCCTGCTAGCAACGCCGCACAAGCACGCTATACTGCAATGAACCTCATTTTTCAGGGAGAGAACCGTGCTGAGTCCCTATCGCAGAATACTGGTTGCCATCGATGGCAGCGATGAATCACCCCAGGTACTGTCCCGCGCGGCTGGCGTACTGTCGGGCAATGACGGCGAACTGCATTTAATCCATGTGATAGAACCGCTGGCTCTGGCCTACGGCGCGGATGTACCCATGGATGTAACCGACCTGCAAAGCGGGCTGATGAAACAAGCCCAAGAAATGGCAGATAAATACGCCGGGCAATACCACGTGCCGGAAGCCAACGTTTACGTGGATATGGGATCTATCGAAAAAACCATTCTCGACAAGGCAGACAAGATAGGCGCGGATTTAATCGTGGTGGGCAGTCATACGCGAAGCGGCCTAGCACTGCTGCTAGGCTCCACGGCCAGAGGCCTGGTCCCCGGTGCGCACTGCGACGTGCTGGCCGTTAAGGTAGACCAGCACTAGCAACGGGGAAATAGCGCAGCGCGTATTCCCCGAAGCAGAGCCCCTCAGGTCAGCTGCAGAGCCCCGGTGCTGGCCTGGCCTTCCTCGTTCCAGCGACACAGCAATTCTGCCAGCCCTTGCGCCTGCGCTTTCAATGCAGCCAGCTCTTGCGGACTGTTTTTCTCGCCATAAAACACTGGCAACTTGCGCATAGACTGAACCAGTTCATGGGTCGGTGCCTGCATTCGCTTCACCTCCAAAGTCCAGCGAATGTGATGCACAATCATATGGAAAAAAGCCAGCCGGGTTGCCAGCGAATAGGCACTGCCATCATCATTAAAATCATTGAAATCCAAGCTTGCCAATACCGCTTCGCGGGCATTATCTGTCACCTTAATAGTCGCACTACGCGGAGTCCCCAGCAGCATAGACAAGGAGCCAAACACCTCACCCGGTGATACATAATACAACGGCGCACCCTGGGGATTCTCCGATAACACTTCCAGCTGCCCCCTCAACAAAAAGTACAGAGTGGAATCCACCTCACCGGCTCGAATTACGCTTTCTCCCGAAGCGGCAACCCAAAGACGGGTGGTCTGTTCAAGCCGGGAAAATTCGTTCTGATCATCACGATTAATTTCATTAAAAAACGGCACGCCCGCTAACAGCTGGCGCCGCCGTTGCTGGCCGAAATCATTATTATTGGCCTGCTCCATCCACTACCCCCACTGGTCTGATGGCATTGTAATCAACTACACACATGCTAGAGCGACCACCACAACAGAGCAACGGCAAGGAAAAAAGAGGGGTAAACTCTTCTCCCAATGCTGACCAAATAACACTGTTCTTATTGTCAGTAAACATGCTAGCATCCTGAATATAGCACTTCCTGTCAGCCATCACTTACACGCTCAGGCAAGTGACCAATACATAGGCCTACACGCACCATGCAGGCAACACCGAAAGGCGCCCAACTAGCCCCCCCTAGAGGCCACGGCTAAGCGCCACACTCTGCAGGAAACAGGGAGAAGGTTATGAGCAGCAAACTTACCGACCGGCAGCAACAAGTCCTCGACTGCATCCGTGAATGTCTTAAGGACAACGGCATGGCCCCTACCCGTGCAGAGATTGCCGACATTATGGGATTCCAATCCAAGAATGCGGCCTCAGACCATCTCCGTGCCTTAGAGCGCAAAGGCTATATCAAACTTCACAGTGATCGCTCTCGCGGAATCCAACTACTTGATCATGCCTACTGGGGTGAAGAGGAACTGCCCGTCGTCGGTAAAGTGGCTGCGGGGATCCCCATTGAAGCCATCGAGAACGTGGAACGAACCGTGCCAGTACCCCAAGGCCTGTTTAAACAGCGCCCCACCTATCTATTAAAGGTGCAAGGCGACAGCATGGTGGATGCGGGCATTTTCGATGGCGACCTAATTGCCGTGCGCAAATCCAATGTGGCCCGTTCCGGTGAAATCGTTGTCGCGCGCATTGACGAAGAAGTCACGGTAAAGACCTTAAAGTTGAATAAATCCAGCGCCACACTACTCCCGGCTAACGAAGCCTATGAACCGATCAAAGTGCCCGCTGATCAACTTATTATTGAAGGCATTTTTGTGGGGCTAATTCGTGACCCAAACTCTTTTTAAAGCCTGTATCCGTGCCGGTACAGGCCTTTGCCTGATTGTATGGAGTGCATTTGCCATGGCTGAAACCCATCTTCTGGCACCCTGCCCGGACTCACCCAACTGTGTATCCAGCCTGGCTACACAGAGTGACAAGCGCGTTGACCCGTTACAGGTCGCCGCCGACCGGGAAAGCAGCCTGAAAAAGCTGGAAACACTGCTGGGCAGTCTTCCCCGTGTGGACTACGATGTTGTCGGCCAGTCGCGTATTCAAGCCCGCTTCACCAGTCGGATCCTGCGTTTTGTAGATGATGTCACTTTCTATGTTCGCGAGAATGGCATGGTGGAGGTCCGTTCCGCATCACGGGCCGGTTATTGGGATTTAGGTGCCAACCGTCGTCGGGTAGAATCCCTGCGCGAGCAGCTATTTGAGCAGGAAACCGATGACCGCACTTCACAACAGCCCCCCTTCGGAAACGCAGAAAATCGCGCCTGAACAATGGGCCGATATCGGCGTTAACCTCACCGATCGACAATTTCATGACGACCGGGAGGCCGTGATTGAGCGTGCGGCTTGCGCCGGAGTTACTTGGCAGCTAATTACCGGCACCACTATCGACGATTCCCGCGCGGCCATTGCCCTCGCCGACGAGCACTCAGGGCTTTTCGCCACCGCCGGCCTGCACCCTCACAGCGCTCGTTTTTACTCTGCTGCGCTAGAAGCAGAGCTACGAGATCTACTCGCCCATGAACAGATAAAAGCTGCCGGCGAAATGGGCTTAGATTTCAATCGGGATTTTTCTCCGCGCCCAGAGCAGGAGCGGGCCTTCGAGGCTCAGTTAGCCCTGGCGGCGGAATACAAATTGCCGGTTTTTCTTCACGAGCGTGATGCCCATGAACGCTTTCTCCCTATCCTGAAATCCTTCCGCGATGCTCTGCCTGGCGCCGTTGTGCATTGCTTTACCGGTTCCCGTGAGGCTCTGTTCGCCTATCTGGATCTGGATTGCCACATCGGCATTACCGGTTGGGTCTGCGACGAACGACGTGGCAAACCGCTGGCAGAGCTGCTGCCTAACATTTCGGATAACCGCCTGCTTTTGGAAACAGACGCGCCCTATCTACTCCCCCGGGACCTGCCGCAAGCGCCCCCGAAAAAGCGCCGTAACGAGCCTGCGCTACTGCCTTGGATTGGCCAACGTGTCGCACAATTACGCGGGCAGGAGACGCAACAAGTCGCCGCCATGACGTATCAAAATGCGTTAACGCTGTTTCGCTGACCGGAAAAAACGCATCAGGGCAATGCGCAGGATGTTTGTCGAGCTAGCCAGAAAGGCGTAACCCGACATCAAAACATCAGCAAAGAAACTGCTGTACGTCGAGCAAGCCAAACGGCCAAGCCAGCTCCTGCCCTTCGCGCATCAATACCGGGATTCGCTCACCATACTGTTCGATCAAGGTGTCATCTTCAGCGATATCTACCAGCGTAATTTCCAGATCCGGCCTGACCATGGCCACCAGCTCCCTGGCCTGATCACAAAGGTGGCACCCCAAGGTGGTATACAACAGCACCGTCATGCATCCTCCACATGACGAATGGCATAGCAATAATGGATTTTTTCATTGCGGCGGAAATCCTCCGGGATACTCCAACGTGAGATATCCTCTACCGCGTACCACTTGCTGATGCTTTCATCCATTTGGAAGCGACGGTAATTACAGGAGAAATACAGCACCCCACCCGGTTCCAAGCAGCGCATAATCTTGCGAATCAAATCACCGTGATGCTCTTCCACCACAAAGTCACTCCGTGACTTATTATTGGAAAAAGTGGGCGGATCGCAGAACACCAGATCAAACTGCTCCTTACACTCATCCAGCCAACGCATGGTGTCGGCCCGAGCCAATTCATGCTGATCGGTGGAGAAACCGTTAGCGGCCAGGTTGCAGGCTGCCCAATCCAGATACCGCTTGGAGGAATCCACCGTAACGGTGCGCTTTGCGCCACCCACAGCAGCATGCACCGTGGCAGACCCCGTGTACGCAAACAGGTTAAGGAAGCGCTTACCACTGGCCTCTTCAGCGATACGCAAACGCGTGGGCCGGTGATCGAGAAATAGCCCGGTATCCAAGTAATCCTGCAAATTAATCAACAACTGCGATTGCCCTTCACGCACAACCCGGTATTGTCCCTGAGCATCCAGCTTTTGATATTGCTGATTCCCCTTCTGCTTTTCACGGGTGCGCAGGTGCACCTGCTCACGGTGAACACCTAAGGCCGCTCTCACCGCTGTCACCGCCCAATCACGGCGCTCTTTCGCTTTTTCCGGATCAATGGTTTTAGGTGCCTTGAACTCCTGCACCAACACCTGATCCGCATAGATATCCACGGCCACATTGAATTCTGGCAAATCGCGGTCATACAGCCGGTAGCACTGAATGTCCTCCCGCTCCAGCCAACGGCGCAGGTGTTTGCCATTTTTGCGCAGCCGATTTAATAAGGGTTGGGCGCCCTCGGGTACGTTGAACGCACTATCATCAGCCACTTTCACCACATTGGCTGGCGTCTGCTTACGGGGCGAATAAAGACGGATAAAGTTATTGAACGGGCCATTTTTCAGGCGCCATTGCTGTTCCAAATTCATCCCAGAGCGGTCCATGACTTCCGCATCCGCACCCAGCAACAATGCCTGGTAGCCCGGCGCTCGAACCGACAAAATACGACCCAGCGCATAATGTAGCCAGCCCGCTTGTGGTTTTTCCTCCAGGCGCTCACCCCAAGGCGGGTTACCCACCACAATACCGTTATCAACAAAATCTCGACGCCGCAGAGCACCCAGTTCCCGGCGCTCAAAATGAATTGCGTTACGCACTCCGGCGCGCTCTGCGTTCTGCAAAGCCAATTGCAATGTGCTCGCTTCAGAATCAAACCCTTTCAGCGATACGGCTGGCACTGGGCGCTTACCACTCTCACCTGCTTCCTTCTGGGCATCCAACCACAACTGGCGCCGACAACCACGCCACTGCTGAAAGCCATAGTGCTGACGCTGGGCACCTGCGGCGCGGCCTGCTGCTATCAGCGCCGCTTCAATCACCAGGGTACCACTACCGCAAAACGGATCGATCAGCGCGGAATGGCGACCTTCCTTGCCCCACCCTACAGCCCATAACATGGCTGCAGCCAAGGTTTCGCGTAGCGGCGCACGACCGCCTGCGAGGCGATATCCACGGCGATGCAAAGGCTCGCCGGCCAGATCCAACCACAGATGTGCCTCATTCAAATCCAGCCGGGCACGAATACAGCAACTGCCTTTCGGCTCACGGGAGATGGCAAACTGCTCCGGTAATGCATGAATAAACCGTTTGGCACTGATCCGATTATCACCACGCACTTCAGCGCCGTGCTCAATATGCAGATGTACCGGTGCATTGTTCCCCACCAAAGATAGCCAATCCTGGCTAGCCGCCAACTTTTCCGGTGCAATATCCGGTGTCACACCCAACGTGGCCAGATGCAGCAGCACCCGCTCGGACAAACGGGACCAGAGGCACACCTTCAGAGCATCCGCCACGCCCCCGGAGAAACTGACATGCGCACGCCCGGTTTCTGTTACGGATATGCCCAGTGAGCCTAGTTCGTCGCTGAGCAGATCTGCCAGACCTGGCATGCAGGTGGCCACAAATTCCATTATCTAATCCTCTAAAATGACTAATTTATGTGCAAAACAAAAAATAAACCATTATTTTTCAATGCATTACATAAACTGTCATCAAACTGTCCTTTATACGCCATATGCTTAAACAGCAGTGGCCATATTGCTACATGGTATTCGACACTACTTTACCGGTTTCCCATACTGAATGTGTCGGCCCCATACTTGGCTACAGTCTCAGCCGGGGGTCATATTTCGATTCCGCTATCGGTGAAAGGGAAAGCGTTTATGAAGCGACAAAAACGTAATAAAGACGACCGCGCTTACAACCGGGGATATAACGCCGGCCTGGATGGAAAATCTCGCGAAGACTGCCCGTTTGGCACTCTCCAGGCTCGCACCAACTGGATGGGAGGATGGCGCGAAGGTCGCACTGACTTTGCTCACGGTATGCTCGGGGTTGCCAGCATTCAGAATCTAAAAAATATCGGTTAGTTCCTTCCATTTTCACAACACCGGCGCATTCAGCGCCGGCCCGCAGGGCCCCACCCGGGCCCTTTTTAATATCAACTCAAACTCAGATGCTCTTCGGCCAGGCGCGAGCAATATCGCCGATTAAACCGGGCCCCTGATAAATCAGACCGCTGTAAATCTGTACCAAGTCAGCACCTTGGCGCTGCTTTTCCAACGCATCGCCCGCGCTATTAATGCCGCCTACACCGATAATCGGAATGCGGCCATTGAGCGTATTGCGCATAACTGCCAGCGCCCGGTTGGCGATGGGGGTTAGCGGTGTACCACTGAGGCCACCTTGCTCCCCACCATTTTTCAGGTTCTGCACACCATCACGGGAAAGTGTGGTGTTACCAACACAAACCCCATCGATTCCATGCTGTAAGAAGGCTTCAGCCATGCTCTGCAGCTCTTCTTCACTGTTGTCCGGGGCAATTTTGATGACCAGAGGCACTCGACGACGCTGCTCTTGATCCAAGCGTGTCTGGGCTTCTCGCAGCGTGTCCAACAACTCATCCAGTGCCGCGCCATGTTGCAAGGTTCGCAGTCCGGGCGTGTTCGGAGAGGAGACATTCACCACCAGATAGCTGGCATAGGCATGCACTTTCTGCTGGCAAATCAGGTAGTCCTGCACGGCATCTTCAACCGGGGTGTCCTTGTTCTTGCCGATATTGATGCCTAATACGCCCTTGTAGCGGCTGCGTTTGACTGCAGCCACTAGGTAATCTACACCCAGATTGTTGAACCCCATGCGGTTAATCAGCGCTTGGGCCTCCGGCAGCCGGAACAAACGAGGCTGTGGGTTACCCGATTGCGGCCGCGGCGTTACAGTACCGACTTCAATAAAGCCAAACCCCAGATCCGCCAAGCCATCGATGCAGTCACCATTTTTGTCCAGGCCAGCCGCTAAGCCCACTGGATTAGGGAATTCGATCCCCATTACTGTCTTAGGCACCGCCGGTACCGTACCGGGCCATAGCTTGCCTGCACGCTTGCGCAGCAGCGCCAGAGTCAACTCATGGGAATGCTCTTCTGATAGAGAGAACAATAAAGGTCGTGCCAAGGAGTACAGCATGAAAGAGCCCGATCGGTAGTAATCGCCGGCATTATAGCCAAGGGCATCGGGGACTTCGATGTTTTGTGTCGAACAGTAGGAAGAACAGTGAACCAATTGAGCACCCAGCCTACGTCCACAGTCTCAATTGTTGAACAGGTGACATGCTACGGGCGCTCTAGCAGCCGCAAAACGGCATAAAAAAACCCGGCAGAGCCGGGCTAAACACAACCAACGAATCAGCGCGCTGGTTAACTACGAAGGTTCACGCGGACTGAATCAGGCTTGAGCAGGAAACGAGCCAGAGCAGGCAGAAGCCACAGAGCGCCAATCATGTTCCACAGGAACATAAAGGTCAGCAAGATGCCCATGTCCGCCTGGAATTTAATGGAACTAAACCCCCAGAAAATCACCCCCACCGCCAAAGTGATCCCAGTAAAGGCCACCGCTTTACCAGTAGTTTTCAACGTTTGCTTGTAGGCCTCCTCCAAATTCATACCCCGCTTCAGGTACTCGGATAACTTGCTGTAGATATAAATACCGTAATCCACACCGATACCCACACCTAGAGCAATCACCGGAAGCGTCGCCACTTTCACACCTATCCCTAGATACGCCATCAACGCCTGGCAAAGAATCGAGGTCAACCCAAGCGGCACGATGATACAAATCACCGCCCGAAAAGAGCGGAAAGCAATCAGAATCAACACAGACACCACCGCATACACCAGCGCCAACATGGGGTACTGGCTAGCGGCAATGGTCTGGTTTGTGGCAGCCTCCACACCTGCGTTGCCGGAAGCCAGCTTCAACTCCAACACATCCGGGTTGTTACGGATCTGGGAAAAATCAGCCACCGCACGGGTAACACGTTCTAGGGTTTCCGCCTTGTGGTCATCGAGGAACACGAAAATCGGCGTCAGCGAACAGTCCAAGTTGTATAAGCGATCAGGCATGAAGCTCATCACGTTATTCAACGCATACTGGTCTCGAGAAATGGTCGCCCACTTCATGGAGCCTTCATTCATGTTGGTGGATATCTGTTTCGTAGCAGACGCAATCGTGGCCACATCCTGCACCCCTTCTACATTACGCAGGTTCCACGCTAGATCATCCACCGTCTGCATAGCTTGGTAGGTGTTGCAGGATTCCACTGGTGTCTTGCCCATAACCACCAAAACGTCGGCGCTCACTGAATAATTCGATACCAGGAAGTTCACATCGTGGTTATAGCGGTAACGAGGCTTGGGCTCATAGCCACGCGGACATTCCATATCTTCACATGGGTCCGGCCACAGCTCGGGGGCCCCCTTGTCCAAGTCACCGATTTTCAGGTCTTGGCTCATATAGATACCCACTCCGTAACCGGCCACGGCCACGGCAATGGACAGAGCAGCCAAAGGCGTACGCGTGAAGCGGGCAAACAGGCCAGCCAACGGGTGATCTTTCTTCTCTCCTGCCTGAATCTTTCGAATGGACGCATCACTTACGCCCAGGTAGGACAGCACCAACGGCACGATCACCAAGTTGGAAATAATAATCACGGCCACGCCGATACTGGCCGCCATGGCCAGCTCACGAATCACACCCACATCAATCATGTAGAGCGTGAGGAAACCAATGGCATCCGACACCAATGCCACCATGCCCGGCACACACAATGCCCGGAAAGTGGAACGGGCGGCTTCCAGGGAACTGAGCCCTTGCGCTGCGTAGTTAGCCAGGGTATTCACAATCTGGACACCATGAGAAACCGCAATGGCAAAGACGAGGAACGGCACCAGCATGGAGTACGGATCGATGGTAAAACCCAGACTACTCACAATCCCGAGCTGCCAGATTACCGCCACAAAGGAACAAACAGTAACGGTCAGGGCACTGCGCAGGCAGCGAGTATCAATTAGCAGCAGTAGCGCAATTAGCGCCAGGGTGAAGAAGAAGAACATGGCCACTTCTTCCGCCGCGGCCATCACATCACCGGCTTTTTTGGCCAACCCGACAATGTGAATGCGGACGTTAGGGTATTTCTCTTGATACTGACTGCGAATCTCTTCAAGACGGGTAGAGAGAGCCGGAATATCAACCCCATCCTCCCCCAGAGCATCCAGCAAATAAGCATGCACAACACTAGACTGGAAATTATCAGCGACCAGACGGCCTACTTGACCGGAGCGCAAAACATTGGTGCGCAACTGCTCCAGTGAGTCCTGGGAGCCATCGTAACCGGCGGGAATCACCTCACCGCCTTGAAAGCCTTGCTCCGTAACTTCATTCCAGCGCACATTGCTGGTCCACAATGAACGGATCTTGCTGGGATCCACCCCCTCCAATGCGAACACTTCATCGGTGATTTCTTTCAACGCTTTAACGTAATCGTCGTTGAAAATGTCTTCACTCTGGGTTTCAGCAACAATTACCCGGACATCATTGCCCAGGCTCAAGTCGTTCTGATGCTCCAGGTAATTCTGGATATACGGATGATCCAGCGGGATCAACTTGCGAATATCCGTGTTCAGTTCGATCTTACTGGCTTGGAAACCCAACAGCACTGTGGCTGCAATAAAAGCCAGGAGAATTAGGGGCCGAAAAGCAAACAGCCCACTGGCAATACTTCTTGAAATGCGACCAGACATGCTGTGCCCCTTATTTAACGTCTTCGATCACACGCAGCCCACCCTGCCCGGCGACAAGAATGCCGCCCGCATCACGGGGAAGAACAGCGGAGATTGAACGGCGGCCCGGCAGGTACCGTAGGGAAAAGGATTGACCACCATCGCGACTGGTAAGGATGCCGCCAGCATTTGTGACCAGCACCACCGTGCCATCCGCCAGTACGGTGCCATCGTTGATACCACGGGTCAGCTTTGAGGGAATTTTCACCCAGCTGCGCCCCCGATTAGCCGTCAACCACACATTGCCCTGCAAGCCATATGTCAGGACGTTGTTATCAGAAATCGGGGTTACACCGAACAGGGTGCCGCCATAGGGGCTATCTAGCTTTTTCCAACGGATGCCTTTGTCGGCGGAATGGAACATGAGACCTTTTTCGCCTACAACGTAACGGTCATTGCCCCCTTTCACGGCGGTATAATCGTACAGGTGCCAACCCTCACGATTGTCCAAGCTGTCCAGGGCTTTATCCCAGGTTGCTCCGCCATCGCTGGTTTTCAGGAAATAACCATAGCCCCCTACGGCGACTGCACTCTCACGGCTGTCGCAAAACACATCCAGCAACGGCGCACCAGATGTATCCACTGGTGCCATGACTCTATCGCTACCATCATAAAGATCACCACCGTCATCCCCGTAAGCATTATCGCTGTAGGGATCACCATAGAGATCATCCATGGAGTAATCGTCCCGTTTTTCTTCCGCGAGCCCTACATCGCCGTCGCCCCCCAAAGGATCACTGTACTGAACGGTCCAGGATTCTCCGCCATCACTGCTGGCTAATACCAACGCATCATGGCCAACAGCCCAACCGTGGCGAGCATCGGCAAAACAAACGGAGGTGAGCAGCACTTCAGACGGTGTGATCGCCTGCGTCCAATGATCACCTTGATCATCGGAATACAGAATTTTGCCTCGGTCACCCACAGCAACGATCCGGTTATCCGCATAGGCAATATCCAAATAGCTGTTTGCCGTAACCAGAGGCCCATTATTGGAAACGAAATCTGCCTGCGAAGGTGCAGACAGCACGGCTGACAAGGCCATTAACACTGTTTTTTTCATTCTTTTTTGCTCTTCCCAAAGGCCCTGCTTCACGGCCAAGCAAAACCAACCGGGTGCCATAAGCACTCCGGTCGCCTTGCCTTTCCGGCTTCATTAAACCGGCATTTTTTTATAATTAACGACCGCGTCGGCGTAGCGCTGCTGGGTGGAAATAACGGTCGCCAGGTACTGGCTGACTATAATCCAGGATAGAGGACTCCTCGTTATCCAAGAACTGCACGTGGTAACGCTGGGCGCGCAGATCGTGGAACGTATCCAGTGCGGTCCACTGGCTTGGTACTTCGTAGTAATTCTTAATATAGGCTAAGCTGACCCGCCACAACTCACCACGACGGTCGTACTGGTCGATGGCGGCGATCTGCCAGGAGTCCGCATCAATGTAGAAACGGCGTTTGGCGTAGATATGCCGCTCACCCTCTTTCAGGTTGGCTTCCACCACCCAAACGCGATGCAACTCCCAACGCTGGTAATCCGAATTCACATGCCCCTTTTGCAGTAGGGTCTCATATTTCACATTCGGATCATCTAGTTTGTAGTTGTTATACGGGATGAACATTTCCACCGGTTTATCGCTGACTAGCGTCCAGTTGTACTTGTCAGGTGCACCGTTATACATATCGGTGTCATCGGCAGTACGCAGGCCATCCGCTGCAGCAATCGGAGTATCGTAGGCTAGGTTAGGCGCACGACGAACACGACGCTGACCTGCGTTATACCCCCAGGCTTGGCGTGGCATTTGTTTCTGGTCCAGCATTTCATGTACCAGTACGGCACCACCGGCCAGACGGGCCGGGGCCTTAGTAAAGGACAGGTAATAGAAAATGATATTGTCCAGGCTTTCAAAATTGTACTTCGGGTCATAGTAACGGAAGTACACTTCCTGCTGAGAGGTAATCAGCGAGTAAGCACCGCTACGCTGCACCGCTACTTCCGAAGCACGGCGAACCACGTACAAACCGCGCCAGCGCAAAATATGGTTCCAGACAGCCTGCTTGGCTTTTTGCTCATTAGTACCACTGAGAATCGGGAACGGTATGCCACCGAAAGCATTATCCACGCCGGTTTCACCCAGCTTGGCCTTAATGGCATTATTCTTAGTGTTGTCGTATACCCATTGTGGCGCTGAGGTGGAGCGGCGGCTCGGATAGACGTTCATTTTAAACGTATCCGGGTAAGTCTTCAGCATCGCCTGCACGCCGTCAGGTACTTTGTCCGCATACTGGGACACGTTCTGAGCGGTGATCGTGAAAGCAATTTTGTCAGCGGTGTACGGATCTGGGTGATGTTGGCCCGGACGGGTATAGGTCTTGGGAATATCTTTGCGCTGGATGCCGCCGGTGTAATCCGGAATGCCCAGCCCGGTTGAAATGGTTTTGCCGTTACCTTTGACCTGTGCACCGAAAGGCGTCAGCGATTTACCCAATTTCGCCGCCTCTTGGCTAGATACGCCAGCGTGCACATTGGCCGTCACACTCAAGGACAGAGCCAAAGCACCGCCCATTGCGGTCAGTTTCTTCAACATGATTGCTCTCCGTTAACAACAGGCCGGCACTCCGACCTGGAACATATTAGAAAGAGTACTTAACAGAAACGGACGCGTTGTTCCGGTCGGCCAGTTTGTTGGAGTATTTGGCGCCCCAGAACGTGGTAGCAGACATGGCCACTTCTAGGTTATTCAAGTACAGAAAACTCACCCCCAGTGTCGCAGCCTTACGGTCTTCCATAAAGTTGCCGCCAATCGGAGAGTTACCATTTACATCATGAGCAAAACGCACACTCGGGCTCATGGAAACACCAGCAAAGACATTGCTGTAATCCGCTTTCAGCACCGCACGGTAGCCCCAGGAGGTGGGGTCCATGTAATACCTGTTCGGGTCATCAGGGCTGAGAATTTGCGCTTCAGAATCTAGAATTGCCGCCGTAGAGTTGTATTCCAGGTCAGGATTTTCAAGCCCTTCAATGTGTTCGACGCCCAATTCCAGCAATGCAATCAGGCCATCAGCGCCAAACGTCGGGCCGAAATTGAAGATACTGACTAAAGAACCGTTGTAACTTTCTACCTCATCGTAGAAATAGTAGAGATGGCCATCTTGTACTAACGTGTCCGCAGACAAGCAGGAGCCCCCCATTTCCGCGCGAACACAATGCCCTGTCAAATCACCGATAGCCACATCCTGACCCTGCAAAGCGGATTGACCCGCAACACCAGCAAGAGCAGATATCAGGTTATCACCCCCTTCGTTAATAATGGCACGTTTAGGCCTATACGCCAGCTCCCCAGCAAGTGACATATTACCGACACTGGTATTAAAACTTGCGCCGAACATGTCTTGGTCTTCTACATAGGCCATCTGATACTCAGCGGTATCAATGGTTCTAGCCATTTCTGTAACGCCACCACCCTTGCCGTTTTCGAGGTTATTCAGGCTAGAACCAACGACGGGGGTACGAGCATGGGTTCGCGTATAATAAAGCGCAAACTCAGTACCGTTTAGCCCTTCTGCGAAGTAACGGTACGCCAAACCAAATTGACCACTATCGCTAGCCTCTTTATCGCGAATTCGATTTACTGTTACCTGAGTCGCTTCATACTGATAATCAGAACCGTAATTAGACGCGGTATAATTCGCAAAACCAGGCTCAAGGAGCCCCGGCGAAGGAATTGCACCCGCCTGAACAGCGCTCAGCGCAACAACTCGACCATCGACGATGACATTGTCTGCCCCTTTACCCGGGAAGCCATCATGGGTAGAGAAGTAAGTACCCGAGGGCGCATCCTCAGAGTTTTTCCATTCAAACTGGTAAAAAGCTTCCACGGTTGCATTAAAGGTCAGGCCATAAGAGAAGTAGACGCTATCCAGCGGCAGCAAGGCTTCCTTGATTTCGGAGCCCGGCAGGCGCAAGGCATTCAAATCAAAGTAGTTCGCCGTATTCACCCCATTCTGCATAAACAAGGCTTCACCCCAGTTGATCACCTGCTGCCCAAGGCGAACATTCAATGGGCGCTCGAACATATCGAAGTTCCCCCACACATACGCATCTAAAAGACGAGCACGCTGGCCGGCGTATCGTTCAGCGTCACCGCTGAAATCATCACCGGTGCCATTATTCGCGTAATCAGAATACGTGGCGTAACGGGTAAAACCCATGGCGCCAGGGTAGCCAGCAGCCTTAATCAACTGCCCACCATCATGCCCACCGCCCATGATCACCTGATCATAAAATGCGGTGCCGCGGAGAAACATGCCATATTTCCCCTTCCAACTCAGATCCAGCTCTGGGGTAATTTTGTACACCAACGACGCCAAACCGGTATCGTAATTGTTGTTGGCATCGTTCTTATTGATTTGGGCCCCATAACCTTTCGTAGCCATATCGACCACGTCACCGGTGGCCGCCAACATAGAATCCTGGCTCTCGGTTCGAAACAGGGCACCCACAGACAAGGTTGTATCCAGCCGGCCCGACCAGTCCGGGTTCTCGAAATCTAGTTGAACCGCTGAAGCGGGGAGGGAAAGCCCGGTAAGGGCGGTGATACTGGCAACAGCCATCGCCAGCCTGGTTCTACACAGGTGATTATTATTCATGTAGTTCTCCGAATTGCCATGCGCATGGCTTTATTGTTCTTACCCGGTCAACAGTCGCTCCCATTTGCGACAGGTCTCATTATTCTTCCCGACCTGCCGCCCAGGCTAATACATAATTCTTACACGCCAGAAAAAAAAATAAATCCCCTGTGTGCTCTATTATTGACGACTAACCAGTCATCGTCCTTTTTCTTTCTATACCCCCATAAAAGATCAGGATGACAGGATCCGCCCAAGCACCTCCGCCACGTTATCGGACGCTGTCTTTTGCACACCCGCAAGGTGCTCCGCCAATAAAGCCTTCCGGCCCGGTTCCAATACAGGCAAACGAGAAGCCCCATTGGCCAAACGGGCCGCAACCTGCGGGTTGATGGCGTCCAAGCGAGACAAGGCAGCCGAAAATAGTTGATACCCTTGCCCATTTTCCGCATGAAATGCCGACGGATTTGCGTTCGTGAACGTGCCCACTAGCGCTCGCACTCGATTCGGTGTCTTCCAGTCAAAAGCAGGGTGTTCAAGCAGGCGGTTTACCTGATCGACGGTGTGAGCCCCCGGCACGGATGCCTGGACAGCAAACCACTGATCCATAACCAACGCCTCATCCTGCCAGCGATCCGCGAATTGCATCAGTGCCTGATCGGCACCGGGCAAACCATGGTGTACCAGCGCTCGCAATGCGCCAAGCTCTTCACTCATACACAGTGGCAGCTCAAATAACTCCACGGCTATCCGACCTGCTTCCGGGTGCTCTCCTGCTGCTAAAAAATCCAACGCCAGATTACGTAACTGCCGCCGCCCCATCGCCCGACCATCCATACTCAGTTCCGTAGCCAGCAGGTTCTCGGACAGAGACAACCAGTGCGACTGCAACGCCTTTCCTAACGCTTTCTTCATGGCACTGTGCGCGCGATGAATGGAGGCGGGGTTCAGCGGCTTATGCCGGTCTCCCAACGCTACCTCGCCAGGTAATGAAAGCAGCAATGCCGCTTGGGCCGGATCTTCATCACTACGGGCAATCACTTGCTCCAGCACCGGCACCAGCGCTGCGGCTTCTGCATCCGCCTCATCGGTTTCGGTCACTAACCGATCCAGTGCCGCAAAGTACAGGCGCTGGGCGGCATTCCAACGGCAATAGCCGTCACTGTCGTAGGCCAACAGTCGCGCCAATTGATCAACGGAGTAGTCATAATCGAGCACCACTGGCGCTGAGAACCCACGCAGCAGAGAAGGTGTCACCCCAGCAGGCACATTAAACGACACGGTTTGCTCAGCCTGGTCCATGATAACCACCTGCTCCCCCTCAGCCGCACCGTTGCCTCCAGCATCCAACGCACAGGGAGCGCCCTGCTCATCAAGCAACGCCAGACGAATAGGGATAACCAAGGGCTGTTTCTGCTCCTGTCCGGGAGTGGCGGGCGTATGCTGACGGAACCTAAGGTGATACTGCCCGTCCCGGTATTCATCGGTAACCGTCAGTATCGGCGTGCCGGCCTGGCTGTACCAACGTTTAAACTGGCTCAAATCGTAGCCGGAAACGGCTTCCATGCTGGCCACGAAATCATCGCAAGTTACCGCCTTGCCATCATTGGTCTCGAAATAATGATCCGTGGCCTTGCGGAAATTCTCTGCCCCCAGCAGGTGATACTGCATACGAACAATTTCTGCACCTTTTTCATAAATGGTTAGGGTGTAGAAATTGTCAATTTTCTGGTATTTCTCAGGGCGAACAGCATGGGCCATGGGGCCTTGGTCTTCCGGGAATTGATGGTTGACTAGGAAATCCACATCTTCAACGCGTTTCACTGCGGCGGAATGCATGTCCGCCGAGAATTCCTGGTCACGAAATACCGTGAAACCTTCCTTAAGACTCAATTGAAACCAGTCACGGCAGGTCACCCGGTTTCCAGACCAGTTATGAAAGTACTCATGGGCCACTACAGATTCCACCCGTTGGAACCCGGCGTCGGTGGTCGTAGCGGGATGCGCCAGCACACAGGAGGTGTTAAAGATATTAAGGCCCTTATTTTCCATGGCCCCCATATTGAAGTGGCTTACCGCCACAATCATGTAGATATCCAGATCGTATTCGCGACCGTAGGTTTGTTCGTCCCAGCGCATGGCATTTTTCAACGACGCCATGGCATGGTCCAGCTTGTCCAGATCACGATGCTCAGCATAGAGGCGTAACGCCACCTTACGGCCCGATACAGTGACAAACGTATCCTCCAGGCAGGCTAGATCTCCCGCCACCAAAGCGAACAGATAGCATGGTTTCGGAAAAGGGTCTTCCCAAGTCACCCAGTGACGAGCGCCCTCTTCTCCATGACTCTTTTCATCGCCCGAAGCCACCGGATTACCGTTAGACAGCAACAGCGGATAGCGGGCCTTGTCAGCACGTACCGTGGTCGTAAAGCGGGCCAATACGTCAGGGCGGTCCGGGAAAAAGGTAATACGCCGAAAGCCTTCCGCCTCACACTGGGTGCAGACCATGCCATTGGACTGGTATAACCCTTCCAGGGCGGTATTGTTTTCTGGATCAATATCCACCACGGACGTTAACGTGCAGGTATCTGGCAAGCCCCGCACGGTCAGCAGGTTATCTTCATACTGATAGCGAGCACTATTGAGCACCACATCATCCAGCGCCAAAGTGCGTAAGGTGAGCCCTTCGCCATTGAAGGTCATTGTCGTGGAATCAGCAGCTGCCGGATTACGGCGCAGCGATAGACTGCTGGTCACAGTGGTCACCCCATCCCGAATATCCACATCCAGAGCCACTCTATCGACTAGATAGGCTGGGGGCTGATAGTCCGCCAAATGGGTGAATTTCACCATTTCTGCACTTTCCATAACCCTACTCCTCAAAAAGGTTAGTCTGGCGGCCATGCCAATCCGGCCTAGCACCGCTCAAACATCATATCCACGAAAACAACAACACCCCGGCTTGCGGGGTGTTGTTGATGATGCCATTTGTTGTGCTGTAGATCAGCTCACTATCGCGTCGGCATCTGCACATAAGGCGCAGTCGGAGCCAAAACCAAACCATTGCCAAGCAAATCAACTTCAGTGATACCCACTGCGGTCTGGTTCGGAGCCACAACAAAGCTCACTGTTTCGGTCTGTAACTCGGTCAACGCAATGACACCTCCAGCCGTCGCTGGGTCCCCTGGCGTCAACAAAGAAGCATGCTCACCCACGGTCAGATTAACCAACGCATTAGCGGCACTCACATCCGTAACATCAGCAGGCCCGCTTCCAGCAGCTACTGGCTGCGCGTTTAACAAACGAGCCAAAGGCGTAGTCCCTGCCAAGGGGGCTCCGTCAGCGCTGTTCGGCACCACTTGATCGGCCAAGTATTCAGCGTTGTCTCCGTAAGCGGAGACATCACCGCCACCGACAATTTGCTGAACCAAAACAGGAATGGTCAAGCTGCCACAGGTTAGGATACTTGCGTAATCACCAGCCTGAGCCTTTACAGGATCACATGATGCTGCACCAGCTAGAATTTCAGCAAAATTCACCGGGTCACCGGAATCAACTGTGCTTTGCGTTACATACAAAAAATTCTCGAAATCAGAGCTGCCCGACTCAACGCCTTCTGCTGCCAAACCATTCTCAATAGACGGTCCCAAACTTTCCGAATTGATCAACAACTGAGTCACTTGCCCTCCAGCAGCAGATATCACCAAGCCGCTCAATGGATTGAGCTTGCTCGCAAATGACGGGGTAGCGGCCTGTGCGGCCAACTGGCCATCCACAGCCACTGCCAGCTGGTTAACAGTTGCGTAAGTCGCTCCCACAATACCACCCAAAGAAACGCCCACCACCTTCACATCACGGGTATCAAGCCCAACCATCCCTTCATCTTCAAGCGCTACGCTGATATTAGAAAGACTGGCGTTGAGGTTCAGCAGGTCCATGACACTTTGGCGCAGGTTGTCACGAGTATTGGTCAATACACCTAAGTTAATGAAATTGAATGCGGCATTGCCTTCTTCAAAAGCGCGAGCCCCATGCAAAGGTAAATCAATCGCCACTGTTGCCACACAGGCTTTAGCAAGGCTATGTGCGAGCGAAACAACAGAAGTGCGGTCGCTGCCAATCCCATGCACATACATAACCACAGGCAAACCATCTGGTTTAGCCATGCCGCAGGTAACACCAGGCTGAACTTCATAAGCCCCATCAGGGAGTGTTAGCTGTAAAGGAACAGATTCAAGGCTAACCTGCTCAACAAAGGGGTACCGATAAGTTACGTTGAAAGTAGAGCCATCCGCATCAGGCAGAGGCAGTTGAGCTGGTAGCTGCGATGCTGCTTCTACAGGAAGGCTTGCTTTTATTTTTGCCAACAATGCGGCGCCAAGCGCCTGATCTGGTTGCCAGCTATCCAGCTTATAATTGCCGGAAATCGTTGTCTCGGGGGTGCGCAAATAATAGGGAATATCCATTAACCCGGTGTACAACGACACCACACCGGCCTCCAGAGCCCCATTTGTCAGATCACTTACATCAATACCCGATGCTGACACAGAAACAGCACGGGGCTCAGGCGAATTCAAATCCACGCCCTCCATAAGAATGGCGCCAAGATTCTGCACGGCTAAATTGGGATCCACGCCAAAGCTTTTCTGTTGAGCCTGCACAATCGCCGCCTTTGGAGCTGCATTCGCCAGCAAAGGGGTAATCGGATCGGTAGTAGTAAACGTATAAGAAACCACCACCGACGCTTTCGCCACCTCCGCGGGAATCCCCCCCCCGGACGCAACACCGATAAAGCCCGCAGCCAACGCTTCCCAGCCCTGAATAGCGTTACGCACAGACAACAAAGTTCCCGTAACCGGCGGCTCAGACTCACCCAACACATTGTAAGCTTGTGATGCACTAACAGAATTGCCATCCGTGTCTTGCAAGCCGGTGGTAACAAAAACCAGATACTTGGTAGCGGCAAGGAGCGGTTTGTACGGCGTAATTCTCAATACATTATTCTGTTCACCATCGAGGGATATCACTGAGGCCGACACTTCAGCCAGAGGGAACAGGAAAGGCGCATCTTGATTCACATCATCTGGATCAAGTGGGTCCCCGCCTTCCTCCGTGTTCAGTGCCAACACGAATACGTTGGATTGTGCACATTCACCAGTAGCCAACATAGATTGCTGACACACCTTGATGGAAGCTTCATCTAGCTCACCACCAGCGAAATAGATATCAAACGGTGCATTCGTCGAGAATCCATCCAGTGCATTGATCCCCACTTCCACAGGGTTCGTAGGAGCACCGATATCCGACGTACCATCCGACATTGCTGCTGCAAAAACCAAATCGGTATTCAGCGGCAAATCAAATGTGACAGGATTAAAACGAGCATGAGTGTCAAAACTGGCGCCTTGACTCTGATCCGGTACGGTTTCACTCCCGCCGCCGCAGGCGGCCAGCGCCATAACCATAGCCACCGGCAGAACCTTCTTGTAAGTATGCATCTTCTCTCCCAAACCTCTTTTTATTATTTAATTCCTGCCGTTGCTCACATCAACAATGGAGGGCGGCGGGGTGCTTACTACAAACAACAGAAGGCACATAATTAGATGCATTATTTCTGCCTATGCTACCCCCAGTGAAAAGAGGGTGCATAGGAACATTACATCAATTCTATTTCTCCACCAATGCGATATTGAGGAGAATAATGGAGGGAAACGCCCGCAGGCATTTTTTCAGGGACGACTCGCCGGTCAAAACGATTTATCTCATTATAATATGTTTACTGCAGAGTATCCGGGCCACGCAGAGTTACCGGCTGATCCTCGGTTTTTTCCTCCCCGCTTTTACAGGCCTGCTCCATATAACCGCTACGTTGCTCTTCAGGTAAATTCTGGGTTTCCCAAGCAATAACAGCCTGAAGACAAAGCTCTTTTTGCTCGCGGGATAAAACGCGACCATCGGCCCACTTACCCGTTTCAATAGCGCGACGCATGTTATCGCAAATGTTCTGATCCATACTCGCAATCAGGTCGTCAAAACTCTGGTAACTCATGGTTTAACTCTTCAAAAGGTCACGGTACGCGACACACTACATAGATTTGGGCGGCCCACGGCCTATACAGTATTACTCGGCCTAATTGTTGTCACCGGGCCGGGAACTCCAGCCCAATTTAGACCGACAAGCCTGATAGAAATCGTGCCCCGGGGGATGAATCAAATGTAAGCGGTGAGGTTTTTTGCGAATCGCAATGACATCGTCAACCTGCAAGCGAATCCCCTCTGTGCCATCGCAACTGACCAACGGCCGCACTTTTTCTGTGGTGATGTGAATTTTGATTTCACTATCCCCAGCTACCACCAAGGGGCGACTGGTCAGGGTGTGGGGGTTTAGGGGAACCAAGACCATGGCATCCAGCTTAGGGTGCATGATTGGCCCACCACCGGACAACGCATAGGCGGTGGAACCGGTGGGCGTAGAAACAATCAGCCCGTCGGAGCGCTGCCCGTAGACAAAGTGTCCGTCGATCATCAACTCAAAATCGATCATGTGTACACTGTCACCGGATAGCAGCACGATATCGTTGAGAGCGCTCCCCTCGCCGACCACGGTCCTACCCCGGCGCACTTCCAGATCCAACAAGAACCGTTTTTCGGTACTGTATTCACCATCCAGCACCTGGCCGACCCGGGATTCAATTTCAGAAGGAAGGATATCGGTGAGAAAGCCCAGATGGCCCCGATTCACGCCCAATACCGGCACTTTATAGCGAGCCAGGGTACGCGCAGCACCTAGCAGACTACCGTCCCCTCCCACCACAATCACCAGATCGCAGGCTTCCCCCATTTGTGAGGCACTAGCAGCCTGCAATCCCATTTCCGGAAGATGACCAATAATGTGTTTATCGAGGATAACGGTGCAATCACGGCCATGCAGAAAATGAATGAGCTGGCGTAATGAGTAGAGCGCCTGCTCACTTTCAGACCGTGCGATCAAACCGATGTTGCGAAATTTCTCTTGCGCCACAAGGGATCTCATTCAGATAGTGCTGCTTAGGTTGTTGCGGAAGCCGGACTGGGCAGCCTCACCAACCGGCAAGCACTACCCCTGAGTCAGGTACTCGTTCAGGGTAACAGCATTGGCATTCAGACCGCCATCCAACACGATCACATCCAGGCCGGCGTTTTTTAACAGAAAAGCGGCGGTGGCGCTACGTCGACCTGTATCACAGTAAGCGATATAGGTCTTGCCTGGGTCCAGTAGGCGAGACTTGAGACGCAATACGTTAAGCGGCATATTGGTCGCTCCTACCAAATGCTCCTGATCGAATTCGTCGCTAGTACGCACATCCAGCCACCAAGCGCCCTTTTCTGCCGAAGACAGCACCTGATCACCCGGCATGGTCTTGATGATCGGCTCGCGGAGCAGGGCATCAAAATCTTGTCGGTCCAACCTCATCAAGACACCATCCGTTGCCATAGATACCGTGGCATTACGGGGCTTGCCAGATAGCAATGCTTCTTCACCAAACCACTCACCCTCTTCCAGCATGGCCACCGAAGTCGGCTCGCCCTCCCCTATGTTAATAGACACCTCACACACGCCTTCTTTGAGGATATAGCAGCAATCAGCAGCCTCTCCCTGTCGAATAATCCGCTCACCTTCTTTGTGACGATTCGCTTTAAGTCGGCTGAAAATCCCCAAGATGTTACTGGGCGGCACTCGATGAAAAAGCTTGGACTTGAGCAGGCGTATCATCCATTCCCTGTCGTTCTGATACGCAGAGTTAGCATTAATGTCTAGAATTACGTAGCCCGCAGATTGATCCCAAGAGAGGATGGTATCGAGTCGGAAACTGTCGAATCGCACCACACTCACATCGCCTACCGCTCTGGCGGTGCTGCGGCGAGGCTGGACATGCTCCAGTGGGTGCCAAGAGGCCGTATCCCCAGCGCTTACTGTCCGCCGATCACCGGTTTCATCGCTCAGCTCAACCTTGCCACTAAGCAGATAGATGGTGGTGTTGTCTTGGTCTCCCAGCGAAAAAAGGACATCACCTGACACATAGCGACACACTTCCTGCTGGTCAAGCAGCCAGTCAAGCTGATCTCCAGACAGAGCATTAACTGGCACAAACGTCTGTAACAGGCTTTTATCGATGGATTGCCGTGTCATAACAGTGGCTCCCGATGTTCTTGTTGTTGCTATGGTGAATACAAGCGTGGCGCGGGCCGAAACCCTCATCGGAGAAATACGCTGCAAAAATCTTACCAATCAAGCACCTGGCGGAACCAGTTCACAATTGCCGACTTAGCGGAATCGCAGTACGTTATCGATGGCGGAATCATTGCGGCAGTTCTGGCAGCGGTTAGCGTTGCAATCAGACACCCCCGGCTTGAACTGATTGGGAACTTCCACACGAATCACTCGCTTACCACAGGGAGCCCCCTCCGCGCCTATAGGCACCTGGCAGGTCGGGCTTTCATAATGGGATAGCCAAGCACGATAATGATCCTCGGTGACTAGGCATTTGCGCGCCGCAAAGGCAGTGGGATTCTCCATGTAACTGGCCACCTGATCGGCTGCAATGGAGATATGCCCGGCACCAGGATGAAACGCAATAAAACTCAACCCCAGCTCTTCAAGCTTCTCCAGCGTCTTCTGTGCTCCGCTGTTGGCGTCTTTCAGCTTGTTGCGTTTCTGCTCAGAAATTTCCTCGCGAAGCTGGCCGATAAGATCATCACGGGTCAGCACATCCATTTCCAGCGAGTGTAGCTGCTCTGACATCTTCGCCCGCTCCTCTTCCAGGCGCTGCTCCAACGCCAGCTTGTACTGCTCAGTCAGCACCTCCATCTCACTACCCTGATGCTCACTGCGCCGGTTCTGCTCTTCCAAACTTTGGTTGAGGGATAATAATTGCCCCTTCAAGGAATCATTCTGCTCTCGCAATGCTCCATTCTGCGATTTGATTGCCTTGAACTGCCCCATTACCTTTTCCAACTGAGCAATAAGAATTTCTTCTTTTTGCTGGGCCGCATAGCGCACCTTAGCCGCGTCTTCTGACTGGGTGTTTTCCAGGGTTTGCACCCGCAGGCGCAGCTCCTTGATAATGCGAGCCAGCCTTACCCGTTCTTGATCCGCCTTCTTCTCGACATCCTTTCTCTCCAGGCCGACCGTCGGTGCAGACGCCCCAATCACAATAGGCACAGCCTCCATTTCATCATCCATTACCAGGCCCATTTTCGGGCCACGCTCTCGGATGGAGTCACGGATAACAATAAAATCGTTGGCGCCGGGCTTCATGCCAGGGTCCCACATTTGATCCTGGTGCCAGGCCACCGGGCATTGGCTACGGCAGGCAAGACGAATCGGTCCAGCCCCCATGTCGGGCCCTTGACCCGCATGCTCCGCCAAATGCCGTAACGGCACATTCCAGGTGGTATCGGCCATGCCATCCTCATCAAAATCGATGGTAAATAACACTACAGAGCGAACCCGTAACTGACCGTTGACCAAACAATAAGCGCATCGCACCTCTTTATCTGCAAATTCCGGCATCCCCACCATGCCATCGAGAATGGCTTCAAAATCGGCGTAGAGCATGCTTTTGGAAATACCCCGGTGGTCAAAAAACAGAATTGCTTCCGAGGTAACAGAGGATGCTGCCATGCTGTCTGTCCTTCTTATGAAGTTATTTATTGTTGGTTGGCACAAGCACACCGACCAAGGTGCGTCATTCACAATCTGACACCCGCCGTCACACTGCAGTCAATTATAGTCAGGCACTATCAAAAGAGTGTGACCTGAATGGCAGTTAAAAAAAAGCGTCAACGCCAGGCTTCCCCATCAAGCCTGAAGACCTTTTACGGCCACAACAATAGCTTGCGGCAACGAACCCAAACAGAAGCGTATCAGGATAACTTTGCGACAGAAAAGGCAGGAACCTCCTCCAGACACAAGAAGCTGAAAGGATAAAACAAAGCATTACAGGGATAAGCGGCGGGGAAGTGAGTACGAAGCAGTAACAAGTAAGAATCAAAGAGCACGAACGGCATTATACATAGACAAACGGTCGAGGATTACAGCTCCTCACCGTCGTCCACCCAGCCATCATCTTCAAGGCACTCTTCCAAGCTTTCCATTAACAGCCTTTGTTCTATGCGTTCTTCCAAATAATCATCCATTGCCTTTTCTTCCTTACCATTTCATTTGTTGTCCAAATGATTAGACAGAAGAAAAGTGACAAGTTCATGAAAGAAAACGCCAGGCAGGAAAAATCTGGATGTAAAGAATCACGAAGGGAGGGACGCTTACTCAAAGGTAAAAGCGACAGTATTACATCAGGCCCCAGAACCCGATGTCACGAAACTAGCAGACACAAAAAAGGCCCTCCATAAGGAGAGCCTTTCTTGCTGAATAGTGGCGGAGCGGACGGGACTCGAACCCGCGACCCCCGGCGTGACAGGCCGGTATTCTAACCAACTGAACTACCGCTCCACTTATCCCTTACGGAATTCTTTCACTTACAAAATATGGTGGGTGATGACGGGATCGAACCGCCGACCCTCTGCTTGTAAGGCAGATGCTCTCCCAGCTGAGCTAATCACCCTTGTTCGCGCTGCGAAGTGGGCGCCATTCTATGGATTGGGCCGAGAGTGTCAACGGCTTTTTTCAGAAAATTGATCGTTTGCCTAGAAAATGGTCGATATGTCTAAAACTTGGGCAAAATGAGAGGGATTAGCATCAAATATCAAACTTCGCGCCACAAACCACAACACAGCTTAGTAGCTTGAAGATTGGAGCTGGACGCTGTCACCCAGCTTCTAGTGCCTCAATCTTGGCTTTAGCCTCTGCCAGGCTGAACTGACCCGGCAGTAACTGTCCATTGGGCTTGGCAAGTAAGTAGTGATGCACATCCAGCGCCCAAGTCTGTCGGTTCAACTCCCCCTCCTCAATAATGGAGTAACCTGTTTTCCCCCAGGCTATCGCGTTACCAATCATCTCTCCGCCTCACCAATCACACGGGCAAGTATAATATCGGCCAAATCATCCAGACTCAGCGGCCCCTCGCGGTCAAACCAATTTGGCGCCCAACCGGTCATCCCTGTCAGCAAACGCCGCATAATGAAGGGATCAGTGGTAAAAACCCCCTCTTTATGTAGGCGTGTTAGCACATCCAGCCACAGTTGCTCGTAGATACCGCGCAACTTTAGTGCCCTGGCTTGCTTATCCTCACTCAGGCAGCGCCACTCGGTGACCATCACCGTCATTGCCTCGGCAGTATCGCCCACAATGGACTGTAACTCCGCTCGGATCAGCGCTCGCAATTGCTCTTGCCCCGTGCTGTGGGCGACCACCGCCTGACGCAAACGCTCAGTATTGAAGTGGATTACCTCTTCCATCACGGCATAGAGGATATCCTCTTTGGTTTTAAAGTGATGAAAAATAGAGCCGCTCTGGATCCCAACTGATGCCGCAATATCGCGGACAGTGGTACGGTCGAACCCCTTATCCCGAAACAGATGCGCCGCCGCGCTGAGCAACCGCCCACGAGGAGAATCATCAATTCCATGAATTGCCATTAAACCAGCCATTGCTTACCCCTATCATTAACGCACACATTATCCCGCTTACGCGCGGGGGGCAGCAAGGCAGGAGCAGGAGAACGTGAAACATTAAAAAGCGCAGCCCTGAAATCAGGCAGACACGCTCCCATCCTCAGAGAGTGAATCGCGGCGCATGAAGTCAATGCCTGGCAGCCAACCCAGACCATGATTCAACTTTTCACTTCCAACTGCTGTTCTCGTCCTTTACAAACCAAGCGCTTGCTTGGTAGCTTACGAGACCATGAATTCACACGCAAATGGAGCCACCATGACAAAGCCTGTTCGCATCGGCTGTGCCGCCGGATTCTGGGGCGATACCAACAGTGCTGCTTTCCAGCTCGTCCACCAAACCGAGTTGGATTATTTGGTGTTCGATTATCTCGCTGAGGTTACTCTGTCGATCATGGCCGGGGCACGGATGAAAGATCCCAATGCCGGCTATGCCCATGACTTTGTCACTAACGTGATGACCCCCCTAGCAAAAGACATCAAGGCAAAAAACATCAAGGTTGTCAGCAATGCTGGCGGAGTAAACCCGCGCGCCTGTCGGGATGCCTTGGAAAAAGCCTTTGCTGCTGCTGGCGTGGAAATGAAAATCGCCCTAGTAGAAGGAGACGACCTAAACAGCCGCCGCAACGATTTTGCGGCTGTCACCGAACTGGATAGTGGTGCTCCCCTGCCCCCCATGACAGTCACCATGAACGCCTACCTGGGCGCTCTGCCCATCAAGGCGGCGCTTGACGCCGGTGCCGACATTGTACTCACCGGGCGCATTGCCGACTCCGCCGTCGTACTGGGCCCGCTGATGCACGAGTTCAACTGGTCCACCGAGGATTACGACAAACTGGCCCAGGGCTCCCTTGCCGGCCACGTGATTGAGTGTGGCGCGCAATGTACCGGTGGCAATTTCACCGACTGGCGTGAAGTCCCTGACTTCCACAACATGGGCTTTCCGGTGGCCGAGTGCCATGAGGATGGGCACTTTGTGATTACCAAGCCTGCGGACACCGGAGGGCTTGTCACCTGCGCCACCGTCGGCGAACAAATTGTTTACGAAATTGGCGACCCTCGCGCCTATTTACTGCCCGACGTGGTCTGCGATTTTACCCAAGTAAAACTGGAGCAGGTCGGCGAACACCGGGTTAGCGTCTCTGGCGCCTTGGGCCGCCCGCCCACCGACAGCTACAAAGTGTCCGCCACCTACCCCGATGGCAACCGCATTACGGCCTCATTTTTAATGGGCGGCATTGATGCTCCAGAAAAAGGCCAGGTCGTCGCCGATGCCATTCTTAAGAAAGTGGCCGGCCTGTTTGAAAAACAAGGTATGGCCCCGTTCCGCGACACCAATGTGGAAATACTTGGCAGTGAAACGACCTATGGTGCCAACGCCCGGCGTGCCGACACCCGTGAAGTGGTGGTAAAAATTGCCGCTCTGCACGATGACAAGAAAGCCCTTGGCCTGTTTGCCCGGGAAATAGCCCAAGCAGCCACTGGCATGGCTCCTGGTCTATCCGGCCTAGTCGGTGGTCGCCCAAAACCATTCCCCCGCATCCGTCTGTTCTCCACTTTGGTGGATAAGAATGCGGTCACCGCAAGCATTGATCTGGATGGCAAATCCCACCCCGTGGACATTCCCACAGGCCAGATCTTTGACGCCAGCGCTCTACCAAAGGATAGCGATTATGGTACCGCTAGCGGCGACATCACCGTGCCGTTGATCAAATTAGCTTGGGCCCGTAGCGGCGACAAGGGCAATCACGCCAATATCGGAGTGATTGCCCGCAAAGCGGAATACCTGCCCTACCTGAACGCCGCCCTCAGCGAACAGGCGGTCGGTCATTACATGCAACACGTACTTGACCCGGACACAGGCAGCGTTCATCGCTGGTCCATGCCCGGCATGAATGCCTTCAACTTCCTGTTGAAAAATGCCTTGGGCGGGGGAGGTATCGCGTCGCTGCGTATTGATCCGCAAGGTAAAGCATTTGCCCAACAGTTACTGGATATGCCTATCCCCGTCAGCCAGACCATCGCCGACGCAGTGAGCAAGTAATTTTGATTGTAGCGCGCTGCCTGCAGCCAATGCAGGTTAGCGCCTTTAGGATTTCAAGGATTAGATAATGTCATACCGTTCTGTTTTTAGAGAAAACCTGTTCGCCGGCCAAAACATCATTGTTACCGGCGGCGGCTCCGGCATTGGCCGCTGTACCGCCCATGAACTGGCCGCACTCGGCGCTCGAGTCGTGCTGATCGGTCGCAAGCAGGAAAAACTCGATGCGGTGGCGGCGGAAATTGCCGAAGACGGCGGACAAGCGCTGGGGTTTTCTTGCGATATCCGTGATGAAGAGGCAGTCAAAGCCACCGTGGCCGAGGTCTACAAAGCCGTAGACGTGGTCCACGGTCTGGTCAACAACGCCGGGGGCCAATTCCCTTCACCTCTGGCTATGATCAGCCAAAAAGGCTGGGAAGCCGTGGTGCGCACCAACCTCACTGGCGGCTTTCTGATGGCCCGGGAAGTGTTTCTTCAGGGCATGAATAAAAACGGTGGTGCCATCGTTAATATCGTCGCCGACATGTGGGGCGGCATGCCGGGCATGGGGCACTCCGGCGCCGCCCGCGCCGGCATGGTTAACTTCACCCAAACATCCGCCTATGAATGGGGTAGCTGCGGTGTGCGCGTCAATGCAGTCGCTCCTGGCTGGATCATGTCCAGTGGCATGGACACCTACCCTGAAGGCTTCAAGGCAACGCTTAAGACCTTACGCGCCGCCGTACCCCTTCAACGCATGGGCAATGAAGCGGAAGTTTCCGGCGCGATTTGCTTTTTGCTCAGCGACGCAGCTGCCTTCATCAGTGGCGACACCCTACGTATTGATGGCGCTGCCAGCCAGGGCAACGTGGCGATCTTCCCACTGCCTGCCCACGACAAAAGCAAACCGTTCGATGGTTTCCACCGCGCCACCACCCCGGACGTTTTCAAGGATCTCTAATGGCCACTCTCGACAGCGCAATTGACCCCAACAGCGAAGAATACCGCCAAAACCGTGAGGCTCTGCTTGCGGCGATAGAAGAGTTCCGCGCCATCGAACAGGCCGTAGTCGATACCGCGGAAAGCAAACGGGCAAAATTTGAAAAACGCGGCCAACTGCTTCCTCACGAGCGTATTTCCAGGCTGCTGGACGCCGGCTCTCCGTTTTTGAGCCTTATGAACCTGGCCGGCTACCAAATGCACGATGACAAAGACGGCACCGAAGCAGGCGGCGGCACTATTGCCGGCATCGGCTATGTATCCGGTGTGCGGTGTTTGGTCACGGCATCTAACTCGGCCATCAAGGGCGGCACCATTTCTCCCTCTGGTTTGCACAAAACCCTGCGTCTGCAACGCATCGCCCTGGAGAATAAACTACCGGTGGTAAGCTTGGTGGAATCCGGTGGTGCGAACTTGAATTATGCCGCAGAAGTATTCGTGGATGGCGCCCGCACCTTTGCCAACCAAGCACGCTTGTCCGCCGCGGGTATCCCCCAAATCACCGTGGTTCATGGTAACGCTACCGCCGGTGGCGCCTACCAACCAGGCTTGTCTGATTACGTGGTAGTGGTTCGCGAACGCGCCAAGATGTTCCTGGCCGGCCCGCCACTACTGAAAGCCGCTACCGGAGAGATCGCCACCGACGAAGAACTGGGTGGCGCAGAAATGCATGCGGGTACTGCCGGCACCGCCGAGTACCTAGCGCAATCCGATGCAGACGGTATTAGCCAGGCTCGTGATCTGGTGAAACTACTGGGCTGGCGCCGAGCGGCCGCGGACGCTCCCGAACATGAAGAGCCGAAATTCCCACCCGAAGAACTGCTCGGTGTGGTCCCTTGCGATGCCAAGAAACCCTACGACGTGCGCGAAATCATCGCCCGCATCGTTGATGGATCCCAGTTTTTAGATTTCAAAAACGAATGGGACAGCGCCACCGTCTGCGGTTGGAGCACCATCGAAGGCAAACCCGTGGGCATTATCGGCAACAATGGCCCCATTACGCCCCGTGGCGCAGCCAAGGCCGCCCAGTTTATCCAACTTTGCGACCAAACTCGCCGGCCCTTACTGTTTCTTCACAACACCACAGGCTTCATGGTTGGTACCGATGCAGAACAGAACGGGGTCATAAAAAACGGTTCGAAAATGCTGCAAGCTGTGGCCAATGCCCGAGTTCCAAAAATTTCTGTGGTGGTGGGCGGCTCCTACGGCGCCGGCAACTACGCCATGTGTGGCCGCGGGCTAGACCCACGCTTCATCTTTGCTTGGCCCAATTCCAAAGTGGCGGTAATGGGCGGCCAACAAGCCGGCATGGTGTTGCGCATCGTGGCCGAGGGCAAACAACGGGCCAACGGCATTGAGCCCGACCCGAAAGTTCTCGACATGCTGCAACAAAGCACCGCCCAGAAACTCGACAGCCAGTCCACTGCCCTATACGGCACCGCACGCCTCTGGGACGACGGTATTATCGACCCACGCGACACTCGCCGGGTAGTAGCTTATGCACTGGACATCTGCGACGACGCCGAACAGCGCCAGCTCCACCCGAATTCATTCGGTGTGGCAAGACTTTAAAAACAGTTGAAGGTCCAGAGCCGCGACCGAGGGGCTACAGGAATGCAGAGGCCCACCTTTTCCGCACACAAAGTGTGCGGCGCGGCTCCAGTTAAGCAGCCAATCGACATGGCACATTGGCGTTTCAACGTTGAACGTTAAACTCAAACGATAAACATAACGAACACAACAGGGAGCTTCCCATGCAATTTACTCAAGAGCACGAAGAACTTCGCCGTACCGTCCGCAATTTTGTCGACAAAGAACTCAACCCCCATGTTCGCGAATGGGAAGATGCGGGTCGTTTCCCCATTCATGAAGTCTTCAAAAAAATGGGCGACCTGGGGTTGCTCGGGGTGACCAAACCGGAAGAATTTGGCGGCATGGGACTGGACTACTCCTACGGCATGGTAATGAGCGAAGAAATGGGTCGCGTTCATTGCGGCGGTGTCCCGCTTGCAGTCGGCGTGCAAACCGACATGGCCACCCCTGCCATCGCCCGCTTTGGTTCTGATGAGCTACGTCGTAACTATCTGGCACCCGCCATCGCCGGTGACATGGTGGCCTCCATTGCCGTCTCCGAACCCCACGCTGGTTCCGATGTGGCCGCGGTAAAAACCACTGCAGTTAAAGACGGTGACGACTATGTGATCAACGGCACTAAAATGTGGATCACCAATTCGCCCAGCGCGGATTTCTTCTGCCTACTCGCCAACACCTCCGACGGCAAACCCCACGTCAACAAGTCTTTGATCGTGGTGCCAAAAGACGCAGGCGGCATTACCGTGGACAAACCGCTGAACAAGCTGGGCATGCGTTGCTCGGAAACGGCCCAGGTATTTTTCGATAACGTGCGCGTCCCGCAACGCAACCTGATTGGCCAGGAAGGCATGGGCTTCATGATGCAAATGATGCAGTTCCAAGAAGAGCGCTTGTTTGCCGCAGCCAACAGCCTTAAGGGCATGGAACACGTGATCGATGAAACCATCGCCTACGCCAAGGATCGTAAGATTTTCGGCATGCCGCTGATTGATAACCAGAGCGTGCATTTCCGCCTTGCCGAACTGCAAAGCGAGGTCGAATCTCTGCGTGCCCTTACCTATCGCGCCTGCGAAATGTATGTGAACGGCAAGGATGTATTACAACTTGCGTCCATGGCAAAACTGAAAGTGGGCCGTCTAAGCCGTGAAGTGGCCGACAGCTGCCTGCAGTATTGGGGCGGTAATGGCTTCATGTGGGAAAACCCCGCAGGCCAGCTTTTCCGTGATGGCCGCTTGGGTTCCATCGGCGGCGGCGCCGACGAAATCATGCTCGGCATTATCTGCAAGACCATGGATATCCTGCCCGGCAAAAAGAAGTAACAGCCGGACAGCACCACTCTGATCCGTAGGAGCGTCGCTAGCGGCGTGATTGCGAACGTATCGGGCCATCCCGTCGTTTGGCGCGCTTCTACAAAAAAACGAGGTCAAGCATGAGCCTACCCAGCACTGAAACCTTGCTAACAAACCAGGACGGCCCGGTTCTGCATATCACGCTGAATCGTCCCGACAGCCGTAACGCCATGAGCCTGACCATGGTGAATGAACTCATGGCGGTGTTTGAGAGCGTGGCCAACGACACCAACATTCGCGCCATTGTTCTGCGCGGCACTGGCGGCCACTTCTGTGCCGGTGGAGATATCAAAGATATGGCGGGCGCGCGCCAGCAAGCCGCCAGCGGTGACAACAACGCTTTTCAGACATTAAACCGCCGCTTCGGTGAAATGATTACCCTGGCTAACCGTCAACCGCAGGTAGTGATCACAGTACTTGAAGGCGCCGTACTGGGTGGTGGCTTCGGCTTAGCGTGCATTTCAGACGTTGCCCTTGCCAGTGCGAACGCCACCTTTGGCCTACCTGAGACCGGGCTGGGGGTAATCCCTGCCCAGATTGCCCCCTTTGTGGTGGAACGTATAGGCCTGACCCAGGCGCGCCGTTTGGCGTTGACTGGAGTGCGTTTCAAAGGCGACGAAGCACTGCGACTCGGCATCGTCCATGAAGTGGCAGCCGACAGCGAGGCGTTGACCGCAGCACTGGAGAACACCCTCACGGCCGTTCGCCGCTGTGCACCACACGCCAATAGGGTGACTAAGGAACTGGTCCTGAACGTGGGCCATATTCCTATGAACACCCTACTAGACCAGGCCGCCACCGACTTCGCCGCTGCCGTCAACAGTGAAGAAGGCCGCGAAGGCACCATGGCGTTCGTACAGAAACGCCCAGCAACCTGGAATCAATGAACATTTGATTTACCACAGGAGGCACAACGTGTTCATAGCGAGCCGTGGGCCGATAACAAGGCTTCGGCATCCCCAAAGCGTGTCCATCTTGGCCGCAACGGGATCAGGTTGTGTTTCTCTGTGAACGCTGTGGTGGAAAGCATCATAACCACCAAGCCCCAATACCGGTAAGGAACTCCCATGAGCTTTGAAAAAATTCTGATTGCCAACCGCGGCGAGATTGCTTGCCGGGTGATAGCCACCGCCCAATCGCTCGGGTATCGCACCGTGGCAGTCTATTCTGAAGCAGATGCAGGCGCCCGACACACGGCCTTGGCCGACGAAGCCGTTTGCATTGGCCCGGCCTTGGCTAGTAGCTCCTATCTGAATATGGATGCCTTATTGGCTGCCTGTAAGCAAACAGGGGCCGATGCAGTACACCCCGGTTACGGCTTCCTCTCCGAAAACGCCGCCTTTTCCAAAGCCTGCAAAGACGCAGGCATTACCTTTATCGGGCCCGATGAAGGGGCCATCCAATTAATGGGTTCCAAACGACTCTCCAAGATTGCCATGCAGGAAGCAGGGGTTCCCTGTATTCCCGGCTATCAGGGAGAAGAACAAAGTGACGAAAGACTGCAACAGGAGGCCGACCGCATCGGCCTACCACTCATGATCAAAGCCAGTGCCGGCGGCGGTGGTCGTGGCATGCGCGTGGTCACCGATGCGAGCGACATCAGCGCGCAGCTGAAAAGTGCCCGCCAAGAAGCCAAAAGCGCCTTCGGCAGTGACGAACTGATTCTGGAGCGGGCGGTGTTGCAGCCTCGTCATGTGGAAATCCAGGTATTCGGTGATCGTCATGGCAACGTAATCCACCTAGGAGAGCGTGATTGCTCCGTGCAACGTCGCCACCAGAAAGTGGTAGAAGAAGCGCCCTCCCCTGCGGTAGACGAATCCCTGCGTCAGCGTATGGGCGAGGCCGCGGTTCAGGCCGCCAAAGCTTGCCAGTATGTTGGTGCCGGCACTGTGGAGTTTCTGCTTGCTCCGCAAGGGGATTTTTTCTTCTTGGAAATGAATACCCGCCTGCAGGTAGAACACCCGGTCACCGAGCTGGTCACTGGGCTGGATCTTGTAGCGTGGCAGATCAAGGTCGCCCGAGGCGAGGCCCTGCCGCTGACTCAAGATCAGGTACAACTGACCGGGCATGCAATGGAAGTCCGCCTCTACGCCGAAGATCCAGCGCAAAATTACATGCCACAAACGGGGCCGATTCTACGCTGGCAGCCCGCCAGCGGTGACGGTATTCGTGTTGACCACGGTCTAATGGAAGGCACCGAAATCGGCAGCCATTATGACCCTATGTTGGCCAAGATTATTGCCGTGGGTGACAGCCGCGAAGACGCCCGCCGCCGTCTTATTCGTGCCGTGCAAGACACCACCTTGATGGGCGTAAACGATAACCGCGAATTCCTGGCGGCCATCCTTGCTCATCCCGTTTTTGCCCGTGGCGATGCCACCACCGCGTTCATCGGCGAAGACTTTGCCGACGATAGCAGCCTGGCCGGCAGCGCCCCTGACAAAACCCTATGGGCACTGGCCGCACTGCACCACTGCCGTAGTGAAACACCCAGTGACGACTTGCGCGGTTGGCACTCCAGTACGCTGGGCGCTCAACCCGTCGTACTTCGCAGCGGAGAGCATAAGCAAACACTCTATATTCGCTATGAAGGTGAACAAGTCCACGTTACGTTTAGTACCGAGCCTGACATTCTTACCCTGACACCGCTAACGGGTGATCGGATAGCCGTGAACGGCGTAGAAGTGACCGCCAGCGTGCTGCAAGATGGCAATCAATATTGGCTGCAAAGTCAGGGCCGCACGGCCTGTTTCAGTGATGATACCCACACCGCCGCCGACAGCAGCGAACAAGCGGGCTCTGGCCTGATCCGTGCTCCCATGGATGGCGCCATTATCGACATTAGCGTCAAGCCCGGCGATACCGTGAGCAAAGGCCAAGTGTTAGTGATCATGGAAGCAATGAAGATGGAACACAGCCTAAAGGCAGACTGTGACGGCACTATTGAAACACTGGATCTGAGCGTCGGCAATCAAGTAAAACGCCAGCAGTTGTTGGTTACGGTCACGCCAGATGTCGGTTAGTTTAGTAACAATTTGCCGACGGAAAAGGACACTGCATCGTGATCCAATAATTTACACTGGGGTAAGTTGTGCCATAACACCCAACTCATTACCCGAGCATTACCAGCATGCAGGGCGCTTGCCCTGCTCTAATGCTGCGGTTAAGGTAAGCGCCCGCTTGCCAACACTGGGTTCCCGGCTTTTCGGGGCCTTCCAAGAACAGACAATGGAGATCCTATGAGCAACGCCGACATCATCACGTTGCCCAAGCTTCTGTCCAAGATCCCAGAGGTGATCACTCATCTTCCCGGCCTGATCAAGGGCTCAAAGCTGACGAAAATCACCGATACCAGCAAACCATTGGGGCTGGGCGTTGCCATTGAGCGCGCCACCAGCATGAACCCTAATGGTGCTGCCGTGATCTACGAAGACACAGAACTTACCTATAAGCAGTTTAACGCCTGGGCTAACCGGCTGGCAGACTACCTGGCCTCTATCGGCCTGAAAAAAGGCGATACCATTGCGGTCAATATAGAAAATCGCCCCGAGCTGCTTGCCACCGTTGTCGCCTGCGCTAAACTCGGCGTCTGTGCGGCCCTTATCAACACTTCCCAACGGGGTAAAGTGCTGATCCATAGTTTCAACTTGGTGAAGCCCAAAGCTGCCATTATTGGTGAAGAACTGGTTGATGCCGTGGAAGAAGTTCGCGGTGATCTGGACCTTAAAGACAACTTCTTCTGCTTCGCAGATCAGAACACCTTAGATAACCCCGGTGACGTACCGAACGGCTACAAGAATCTGGCCAGCGAAAGCCGTGATTGTTCCAGCGAGAACCCCGCGTCCACTAAGCAAACCTTCTTGCGTGACCCGTTGTTCTACATCTACACCTCCGGCACTACCGGCCTACCCAAAGCGGTTGTCTTCAACCACGGCCGCTGGGAAAAAGCCTATGGTGCTTTCGGTTTCTCTGCCTTGCACCTGACCAAAAATGATCGTATCTACACTACCCTGCCGTTTTATCATGCCACCGGTATGGTGATCTGCTGGTCCTCGGTCATCGCTCCGGCTGGCGCCGTTGTCCTTGCACGTAAATTCTCCGCCAGCGGTTTCTGGGACGATATTCGACGCCACAACTGTACCGCTTTCGGTTACGTGGGTGAGCTGTGCCGCTATCTGCATGAACAGCCAGAAAAACCCACCGACAAAGACAACAAGATCCACACCATTGTAGGTAATGGTCTGCGTCCGAGCATCTGGAAAGACTTCAAGGATCGTTTCGGCATTGAGCGGGTGGCAGAGTTGTATGCGTCATCTGAGGGCAACGTAGCGTTCACCAACATATTCAACTTTGACAACACCGTTGGTTTCTCCCCTGTGAGCTACGCCATTGTCAAATACGACAAAGAACGTGACGAACCGGTGCGCGATAGCAAAGGGCACATGACTAAAGTCGGCAAAGGCGAAGCGGGTCTAATGCTCGGTGAAATCACCGACAAGACTCCTTTCGATGGTTACACCGACCCAGAAAAAACTGAGAAATCTATCTACCGGGATGTGTTCACTAAGGGTGATGCGTGGTTCAACACCGGCGATATGATGCGCGACATCGGCTTCCGCCACGCTCAGTTCGTGGATAGGCTGGGGGACACCTTCCGCTGGAAAGGCGAGAACGTATCCACCACCGAAGTGGAACAGATTCTCGATGGCTACGATGGTATCCAGGAATCCGTGGTCTACGGTGTAGAAATTCCTAACACCAATGGCCGTGCGGGCATGGCCCAGATTCGCCTAACCGGTAACCACAAAGACTTTGACTTCAAAGGCCTGTGTGAGTATCTCAAGCGCGAATTACCCGCTTATGCCATCCCCGTTTTCCTGCGCATCAATGAAGAAGCCATGGAAACCACTGGCACCTTCAAGCACCAGAAAAACAAACTCAAGGAACAGAAGTACGACCTGAAGCAGCAGAACAATGCGGTTTATGCCCTGCTGCCTGGAGAGAGCTGCTACCAGCAACTGGACGAGGCCACGCAGGACGGCATCGACGGTGGCAAGTACCGCTTCTAAGCGATCCAGATGATCTAGGAAAGCAAAAAAGGCGCCGAAAGGCGCCTTTTTTGTGCTCCATTACAGCGCTAGTGGTGGCTTAACCCATTAGCGCAATGCCGCAATAGACATTGTTCTCGACACCGCCAACATAGGCCAGACATAGCGGGGGTTGTAACGTAAGTCCACAGGCGCTCTCCATCGCTACAAGACCATCACCTAACGATTTATGCCACCGTGCCACGCCCGCCTTAGTTTCCTTTACTCCTTTTCTTTACTCCCTTCATTTATCCAAACACGTTCACGTTACCCACATGGCCTTTTCTATCCACGGCATCTGTGGATAACACTGTTAACGAGCCTCGGATAACGCTTCGAAAGCCAGCATTTACGGTAGCTACAGCGACTTGTGTGGTTTTTCATCAAGGACATATGGATATGGATACCTTGAAAAAGGTCAAGACCATCGCCGTTTTTTCTTTGCTGGGATTACTCCACAAAAGCTGTGGATAAATATGTGAACAACTTGACCACAAGTATCTGCATCGCCCGTAATTAGGCGCTTAGCGCACAATGGTTCATTTTTAAACGAATCATAAAGCACTGATTATTCAATAACTTATTATTATATTTTCTCCTGCACACAACTCACCTTTAACCTAATGAAAAAACCCCTTAGTCACGATCAGCTTGTGTAAAAGCGCCAGAGAGATCGCAATCCCCTCATGACCCACTGGTTTTATGGATTCAAAAATTACGTCAGCAAAAAACGCGAAGATATTGTCCACAGATCTTGTGGATAACCCTGTGCATAGACAGTAGAAAAGCGAGCATAATCGCCTATAAATCATGCCCCGAGACGATGTGTTCATTTTTTGATCTATATTTTTTCTTTAAAGAAATCATATAGTTATACTATTTACCCAGAGATTTTAACGAGATTGTCACTTTTTCGTTCAGAAAAAGAGCATTGACAACAAATCTGTGTACAACATTGGGGCATTCTCACGTTACCAAGAGTGACACCCTGATACAGACACGCACATAACACCAAGGAGGTGAAACGGGGAAGAAAACGCAAGGAGGGGAAACCCCCGGCTATTCTGACAAAACACCAGAATAACCAGGGCTGAACACTAGGTACTCATCAGCCGAATGCTTGCAGCCCGGTCTGGGCCCGGCCCAAGATCAGGGCATGGACATCGTGGGTACCTTCATAGGTATTCACCGCTTCCAGATTCATTACGTGGCGAATCACATGATACTCGTCACTAATGCCATTGCCGCCATGCATATCTCGAGCCTGACGAGCAATATCAATGGCCTTGCCACAGTTATTGCGCTTCATCAACGAGACCATTTCCGGCGCCCAGTTTCCCGCATCTATCAAGCGCCCTAATTGCAGCGCCCCTTGCAAACCTAAGGTAATCTCAGTCTGCATGTCCGCCAGCTTTTTCTGAATCAGCTGGGTAGCCGCCAGCGGGCGGCCAAATTGTTTGCGGTCCAAAGTGTACTGACGAGCCGCCTGCCAACAGAATTCAGCCGCACCCATGGCTCCCCAGCTGATCCCGTAGCGCGCTTTGTTCAGGCAACTGAAGGGCCCCTTTAAGCCCTCCACGTCCAATCGGTTTTGTTCCGGTACAAAGCAGTCATCCAGCATGATCTGACCAGTGATCGATGCCCGTAGAGAGAACTTGCCTTCAATCTTAGGCGCGCTAAACCCGTCAAAGCCCCGCTCTACCACAAAGCCGTTGATCTTACCGTCTAGGTTCGCCCACACCACCGCCACATCGGCTATTGGCGAATTAGTAATCCACGTTTTGGAACCATTTAACAGGTAACCACCATCCACTTTTTTAGCGCGAGTGCTCATGGAACCCGGGTCAGAGCCGTGGTCTGGCTCGGTAAGACCAAAACACCCCACCCATTCGCCACTGGCCAACTTTGGCAGGTACTTGTTGCGCACCGCTTCACTGCCAAAGGTATAAATAGGAAACATCACCAGGGACGACTGCACACTCATGGCGGAGCGATACCCGGAATCCACCCGCTCTACTTCCCGAGCCACCAAGCCGTAGCTAACGTGGTTCACTCCCGCGCCACCATATTGCTCAGGAATGGTGGATCCAAGAAACCCCTGTGCCCCCATTTCTGTCATGATCTCGCGATGAAAAATCTCGTGCCGGTTCGCCTCAAGCACCCTGGTCATCAGTTTACTTTGGCAGTAATCCTGCGCTGCATCACGGATCATCCGCTCATCGTCGCTGAGCTGAGTTTCCAGCAATAGCGCATCATTCCATACAAAAACACTCATGAATCTACCCTCTCCAGCACCATGGCAACGCCCTGACCTACGCCAATGCACAAACTAAGAAGTGCATAACGACCGCGGGTTCGCTCCAACTGACGCATGGCAGTCAAGACCAAACGCGCACCGGACGCACCTAACGGATGGCCGACAGCAATAGCGCCACCATTTGGGTTCAGGCGCTCATCATCCCCAGCCAAGCCCAACTGCTTACAGCAGCCCAGCACTTGGGCGGCAAACGCCTCATTAATTTCAATCACATCCATCTGAGCTAACGCCAGGCCCGCCCGGGCCAATGCCTTGTTGCACGCATCCACCGGGCCTAGGCCCATAACGCGAGGCGCCACTCCGGCAACCGCACCAGACAGAACTCGAGCACGGGGAGCAATAACCGCCGCCACACCAGCCCTACGCGAACCCACAATCACTGCCGCCGCCCCGTCATTTATCCCAGACGCATTACCCGCAGTAATAATGCCACCATCGACAATAGCAGGCAGTTGTCGCAACTTATCAACGCAGGTTCCGGGGCGGGGATGTTCGTCGTCAGCCACACGCAGTGGTGTCGCCTTGCCCCCCTGGGGCACCGTAACCGGTAACACTTCCTGCTGATAAAACCCTTGCTCACGGGCGACCTCATAGCGTTGTTGAGACTGTATAGCAAAAGCATCCGCATCTTCACGGCTAATACCCAGGTCGTGCGCTACATTCTGTGCCGTCTGCGGCATAGTATCGGCACCAAACTGCTTGAGCACTTTCGGGTTAGGGAAGCGGGCGCCGATAGTGCTATCGAAAACTGTCATCTCCCGGCTAAACGCTTTTTCTGCTTTGGCCATTACATAAGGGGCACGGCTCATCGATTCCGTACCACCGGCAATGATCAACTCGCCCTCGCCCACCGTCACCATACGTGCCGCATCCAATGTTGCGGCGAGGCCGCTGCCACATAACCTATTCACGGTGATCCCCGCCACGGACTGCGGCAACCCAGCTAATAACCCGGCATGACGAGCCACATTACGGGCATCTTCCCCCGCCTGATTAGTATTACCAATGACAACATCTTCATACAGAGAAGCCGCAAAGCCATTTCGCTGTACCAGTTCGCGAATCACTCCGGCCAAGAGGTCATCCGGGCGTACCGATGCCAGAACGCCGCCATGGCGACCAAAAGGGGTACGCAGACCATCGTAGATATAGGCATCAAGCATTACATCCTCCCAGGAGTTACACGCTCAAGCGGCAAAGAGACTCGATATGTAGGTAGAAAGGCCTCTCTCACCCATTTCATTCTGTTCAATCACACAAAGCATTACGAAATAAGGTGGGGGGCGGAAAAAGTGCTTTCAGCCAGTCAATATCCTTAGCGTGTTGTAGCGTAAAGGTTACCGTCTTCCGATCGCTACGTAGAATTCTATTTTTAAATTTCAGAGCAAAGTAAGCAGTAGCCAGAGTGCGATACAAATGATAATCGCTGACAAAGGCTAACCAATATCGTGTGCCTGCCATCGCTACAACCTCGCGTGACTACACCACCGTTATTTTTAGGGTATCCGGAATGGGCTCTTCTTTGTGTTGGCAATGCCAATGCTAACGTTGCGGAATTGCGATAATGGCGCAATGGGCGTGAAAGCAGCTACAAGCTTAAAACTACAAACCACGAGGCGATGAAAACGGCGTAACCAGCTGAGCTGCACATATCTACGTATTTCAATCAAACCGGTAACACAGACACCGCCTAGCTGTTTATCCGTGGCTCGCCCGCGCTTTGTAGTGTGTCGTTTAAGCTCCTCCTCCTAATCAGGCTGCGAAATACCAAATACCGTTACGCTCTTCGCGCTGCACTTTGCCTTGCTCCAGCAGGCAGTTGAGATGCGCAATGCTTTCCCCCATTGCAAACATCATTTGCTGCACATCCAATTCGCGCTTAAACATTACCGGCAGCATATCGTGAGCATTATGGGGCTGCTGCCCACAGGCAACCAGCACCTGCTCCAGCTGCTGCGAATGATGATCCTCTAACGCATTAATGCGCGCATGCAACCCGCGAAATGGCAGCCCGTGGGCGGGCAACACTAGGGTGTCTTTAGGAAGCGCATCGCGTATCACTGTCAGGCTATCGACAAATGCCATCACCGGATTAGCCTCAGGCTCCGTGGGACGTACCATTAAGTTACTGGAAATAGTCGGCAGCACCTGGTCGCCACTGAGTAACACGTGGTCTTTCTCGCGATACAGGCACAGATGCTCCGGCGAATGGCCACGGCCAATATACACCTGCCAAGGCTCACCATTAATAAGCAGCAAATCGCCCTCGCCGATAAAGTCCGGGGATTTAGGCAGCGGCATAACCACGCGGCGAAAGCCATTACCTTTACCCGCCACTTTGTTCAGGTCGTCACCCAATAGTCCATGGCTGGCAAGAAACGCTTTGAAACGCTCAATAGTTTGAGCATCAGAGGCAGTACAAATACTGTCAGCCAGCTGCCACTCACCATGACTCATCGTCACCGGCACCCCGCAATGCTGCTCAAGCCAACCGGCCATGCCAAGATGGTCAGGGTGGTAATGGGTAACAATAACCCGAGTTACGGGTTTGCCGTCGAGCTGTTCAGCCAGCAACTGCTGCCAAATTTCGCGACTGCGCCGCACCCCAAGACCGGTATCCAAGATGACCCAGCCATGGGTGTCTTCAAGCAACCAAAGATTGATATGGTCAAGAGCAAACGGCAACGGAAAACGCAGCCAGAAAACACCTTCGGCAACCTTGAAGCGTTGACCCGCCAACGGCAGCTCAGTAAAGGGATAATCTAGTGACATAAGGGACCTTTTGTTTTTGGCGAACAGGGGGTGATCATTCGATACACAGAAAAAACCAGTACCTTTTGCCGTGCCACTGGTCTGTGAGCACAACGACAGGCCTGGCGACAAACCGTTTTCTTTGTAAACCCTGTGACTTTGGCGATAAGCCATCATTGATAGGAGCACGATCATGCGCGCTTGGTGTATTGAAGAGAAGCAATTGCAACTGCATAGCCTTGAGGCACCGCAGCCCGGACCGGAGGAAGTCCAGGTACAGGTCAAAGCCATCGGAGTGAATCGGGCCGATCTGCTGCAGGTTCAAGGCCGCTATCCGGCCCCACCCGGAACCAGCAGCCGCATTCCTGGGCTGGAATATGCAGGGGTCGTCAGTGCCATTGGAAAACGAGTTCAAAAACGAAAAGTCGGCGATGCGGTAATGGGCCTGGTGCCAGGCTGCGCCTATGCGGAGCAAGTGATTAGCCATGAACGCGAAACACTGACGATTCCTCAAGGCATTACTTTTATTCACGCTGCCACTTTGCCCGAAGCCTTTCTCACCGCCTACAGGGCATTGTTTCTGGAAGGCGGCTTGCAGCCGGGCCAGTGGTGCCTTATACGCCCGGCCACCGCCGGCGTCGGCCTCGCGGCTACACAGCTGGCCATCACGCTTGGCGCCCGCCCCATCGGGGCTAGCCGCGAGCCAAACAAACTTGCTGCCGCCAACGACCTGGGGCTTGTGGCTCAGGTCCGCGAAAACGGCACCTTTACCGCACAGCTCAACACCATTACTGACGGGGAAGGCGTAGCTGTAATTCTGGATATGGTCGGCCCAGATTGGAACGATCTGCTCGGCGGCCTGCGCGCAGAAGGCAGCTTGGTGAGTATCGGTGTATTGGGCGGCTTGAACACTGAGCTGAACTTGGGCGCACTGCTGATGAAACGCCAGACACTGAAAAGCATGACTATGCGCAGTCAGCCACTGGAGAAGCGAATTCAGCTGGCGCAGGTTTTCAATGACCGGTTGGCGCCTTTGTTCGCCAACGGCCAATTGCGACCGCTGCCACTGGAAACGTTTTCCTTCGAAAACGCCATCGAGGCCCACAAGCATATGGCCAGCAACGACTTCAGCGGCAAGCGAGTGATTGTTGTCAAATAATAAAAGGGCCAGAGGAAGCATTGCGCCCCACAATAAAGCAGTATTTAAAATACTATTTCATGCTTGCTGCATCGTCCTCAATGACCAAAATGATCAGTGCCAATCCCTTAAGCACAGAGGCCTGCGGGTTCCTCGAAACAAAAAAAACGGGTACCCAAGGCGGGCACCCGTCAAAAGACACCACTAAGGGGTTAGCGGTGTGCGCTACAATAGAGTTTGAATAGCTTAAAGGTTTTCAGAGGTTCCTTTAACTTTCCTCCGATTCAGGCGTTTCGCGGCAGGCTTTTCGGGTTGCTCTTCGGCGTGATCTAGTGCCTGAGTCAATTCCTGCACCCGTTTTTCAAGCTGTTCGATCTCCCGCTTGTTCGGCAGGCCTAGACGGGATAAAGCCTTGTTAAAACGGTCATCAAAGGCTTTTTCCATTTTTTCCATCGTCTCGCCGGTATGGTGGCGAACCCGTTCTTTAATCTCTTCCACCCGGGATTCGGTTTTATCCTTGGTATGCCGCTCCACTTCCCGGCCAGCTTCCACCAAGGCATCAAAAAAACCGCTGCCCTCTTCCTCAGCGCGAGCAAAAGCGCCCAGACCGGCTAGCCAGATCTGATGAGTGTATTTACGAATGTCTTTTGAAGCCCCGCTCAGGGCTTTCAGCGGGTTTTGACGCCCGTCTTTTTCGTTCTGGTTCTGTTCTTGGTCGGACATAGCCCAAACTCCCGAAGGCAATTCCACGAGCGAATGCAGCGGGAAAACAACACACAAACATTATCAACGCGTGGGGCGAATTATAGAGGGGTAGAGGCGCCTGATATCGACAAATTGTAGAACAATAAATCAAAAGTGATCCAAGACAACGCTTGCAATACCGGGTGCCCAAAATTCGAACCAACGATACTATTTATCCACATCATCCTTGTCTATGACGCCCTGCTGTCGCCCGCTGATCAAACCAACACCCCGCGCTAGGCTTTTGGCTCTTTCGCGAAGCATGTCCCGTGACCCGCCCGTTAGCATGTCCATGAAACGCCGACGAAGCCGATCTTCAAGCTGTGACGCGCCCTCATCCAGGCGACGATCTACTTTGCGCTCAATCCGTGGACCTAGCCAAAAGTGGCCGATGAGACCCAGTAGAATTAGAGTCAGCAGTGAAGAGCCTGCTGCTGCCGCAAACAACAACCACCCCAAGGTGGCTATATCTATCTGCAGCACCTGCATTCAACTAATCCCAAATATAAACACAAGCTGGAAAAGGCCAGCCATGGCGCCAAGAAAGCCGCCGACCACAATCAGAATCCACTCGTCTTCCTGAAAAGCCGGTCGCAGCAAATCCTGAAACTCATCGGAACTCAATGCCTGCATACGCTCAGACATCAGCCGCTCGACAATCTGACCCCGCTCTTTGTTGAATCCCTGGTCCTCAAAAGGCTCCACCGCCAAGTCCACGGCCTTCTCTTCCACCGCTTTTTTCAAGTCAGCGTAACCCTCTGGCCCTACCGTAAGCTGGGCGGCGGTTCGCACCACCCCACCATTAAGCAGCGGTTTGAGATGACGTTTAATTAACGCTTTGGTGCGATCACCCCGCGGCCCATTCACCACCTGGTACATAATGTTGTGCAAGGTAATCACTTTGGCCGTGGAGAGACGAGCAAAGGACTCAGCCACATCTTTCTGACGCTTTAAGAATAAACCCTGAATCCGGAATGGCCCGACCTTGATCGGGTTCAGTGGGCGGAAAATCAGGTTCAGGGCCAGCCAGTTTGTCGCAATACCCACAATGAAGCCGAACAGTGGCAACACCCAGTTTTCTGGGAAAAAGATAAATACAGGCACCTGGATTAAGCCAAATAGAAAACCGAAATACAGACCGGAGTTAGTAACAAAGCGGAATTCGGGATCCCCCACTTCGCGGAACATCTGCACCATGAGCTGCTTGTCTTCGCTCATCTGGGTGATAACCATATGTTTCATGTCAACCAGGTTATCAAGATTACGGCTGATGTCGTCGACCACATTATCCATAACGGCAGGAATGGCGCGCCGAGCACGACTATAAACCCGTTTGCGCACCAGCAAAGGCAAGTTTTCCCACAGAACGGCATTGCGTTCGGTCATCACCTCGTCGGTGTACTCTTCGATACGGAGCTGGATAGTACGAGTGAGGTGGTCAGCGATTTTTTCCGGTTCCATTTCGCGGAAAAATTCATCCAAGCTGCCCAGCTTGGATAGCGCCTTATCCACCACAATGCCGGCCATTTTTTCCACCTTGGAGGGGATAATGCCCTGCCAGCCGAAAAAAGGACGGATACCCAGAAATTCCAGGGGATAGAAAGTCATCTGCACAGCCATCCAGTTGGTTGTCCAACCGACGGTTCCAGCGATGAACGGAATACTGACGTACTTCCAGAAATCCGGGTACGCAAGCAAAGATTCCAGCATTGAAAAACAACTCCCCTTCAAGGGCTGGTGCACTGTAACTCGACAGCGCTAAGGCGAACAGGTCCCGCGTACACCCATCCAAGTCAAAAAAGCCAATGTAGTTTAATTATGAAAATGCATAGTATAGGGAGCAGTCATGCCAAATATAAGCGGCATCGCGTAATTTTTGGCAACAATAAGAGACCGGAACGATCACTCCGGGTCAACATAAAGACAGGATAGCGCTGCCACCATGCCTGAAACCGGTAGTTTCCCCCAACTTATTGTGCTGGGAGGCCTAGAAAGTGCCCTTAATCAGGTGCTCACAGGTACACAGCACGGTCGAGACCATCTCGCCGCCCTCCATGGAACCGTGGTGCGAGTCCGTGCCGAACGCCCCCGGTCAGTTCTGTATGTGCTGATCTATGAAGATGGCGTGGAACTGCTGACCGACTACGAAGGCAATGTGGACATTCGTGTGCGCGCACCGCTGGGGGCAATGATTCACTGGTTGTTTAGCAACGGCCCACTAGAAGACCACGAATCATTGCGTGTAATCGGCAGTGAGCAGCACATTGCCCTGCTCGCTGAACTAATAAATCAATTCAGTCTCTGGCCGCTGATCCGCAACTGGCTGGACGACCATGTAAGGCTCAAGGAGCTGCTTGCCCTATTACGCCGGGAAGACCCAGTCTGGCTTGAGCAATTAGCCACCCTACCCCAACAGGTCGGTCAGCTGGCCGAACAACAAGCCCAACAACAGTTACTGCAGGAAGACATCCTTGAAGAACTGCGTCAGCTGCGCGGCGAGCTGCAACGGGCGCGCAAACTGGATCAGTTCTTTACCCTCACCGGCATGCTGCTGATTCTATTGTCGCTAATGAAAGCGTCCAGCTTGTGGGAAACCACTTGGCATGCCTTACAACAAGATTTCCTGTCACTGGCCATGCTTAGCCTTGGCATTGCCTGCTTGGTGGTCCGGTTACTTCCTAAACGGCTCCCTTAAAAGCCGGACATTATAAAACATAGGCATAGCGAACCAAGTACGGGTCAGGGTTTGTCCTTGCGTCCGAAAATATTCCCCAGGCGCTCACCCACCATTTCCGCACTGCTACGTGCCAAGTTACGACTAGCGCCTTCCAGTAACTCTTTAGACGGCAAGTTACGCACGCCTTCCGCCAGCCCTCGTCGAACCCCGTCTTCCACTCGATCCGAAAGAACCTGCGCCGCTTTTTCCACCTGCTCATCCAGCTCCCGTTGCAAGCTGTCACGTAAACGGGGCTGAAAATAAAAATTCGCCCATACACCGACAACCAGCAGAGTACAAAAAGAACTGAGTAGTGCCGACGCGACAATCCATGTAACTGACATGATTTCTTCCTCTGCGTGGTCCCGATTCAGGCCCCGGCCTAAAGCAACCACGTGTATAAGGGGGCCGGCATTATTGTTAAGTAGCGCTGTATAAGAGTATGACCTGATAACGGGCAACCGTGAACCCGCTAGAATCTTTGCAGCAGGAGTGGAGGCCAGCAACGACTGAAGCCTCTGCTCGCAGAAATTAACGAGGCTCTCGCATTATCCAGTGCTAACATCAACATCTCAGCCGGGCCGTTACCGGATTGACTCACTCGCCATGAATCCACACTTAACGGATTTAGCATCACGTTGAATGTACAGATCGCTCACATGAGGACAGCGGGGCAGATACAGAGACGGCGGGTCAGCGATACACTGAAACTACTGCGCCAACCGACGGGACGCGGCCAGCGAATTCTGTCACCGCAGGCACAAAACAGTCCGGCCAAAAACAACGTAGGCGGATACTGAAAAGGTCCCACACAAGACGCTCAATCACGCTTCTTTGACACAGGCACTCCAAGCAGACTTATCGACACTCTAACGCTCATACTCGCTAGGAGCCCAAACCTTATGGCTTGCGTGCAACCAACACCGCACGGCGTGGTGCCGGGTAACCTTCACGGGTAAGGCTATGATCCTCGGGATCTAAAAAATCAGGAAGCGACTGGAAACGCATCCAGTCGGTAGACCGTTGCTCTTGCACCGAAGTGTTGCTTTCGTCCACACAGCGCACATCCACAAAGCCGCATCGTTCCAACCAGCGCGAGAGCATAGCCACCGACGGCAAGAAAAACACATTGCGCATCATCGCATAGCGATCTTGCGGCATTAACACCGTACATTCATCCCCTTCCACCACTAGGGTTTCCAATACCAGCTCGCCACCAGCGCACAGCGCCCCCTTTAACTCCAATAGGTGATCCAGAGGCGAGCGCCGGTGGTACAACACCCCCATGGAAAACACCGTATCAAACTGCCCGCCTTCTGCTGGCAGCTCTTCCATACGCAGAGGCAGGAACCACACAGGTAAATCCGGCGCAAAACGACGTACCGCCAGATATTGCACCAAGAACAGAATGGTCGGGTCGATCCCCACCACGCAACTAGCCCCAGCAGCTGCCATACGCCAGCAGTGATAACCACTACCGCAGCCCACGTCGAGAATCCGTCGCCCCTGCAACGATGACAAATGCGGTGCTACCCGTTGCCACTTCCAGTCCGAACGCCACTCGGTTTCCACCGGAACGCCAAAAAATTCAAATGGTCCTTTGCGCCACGGGATCAACCCCTGCAATGCGAGTTTCACAGCCTCTTCATTCTGCTCACCCGCTCGTCCAATGGTCAGCGTGTTCTGATCCAGTGCGCAGTTCGTCGGCCCAGCCGGTAGAGCATCCAGTGCCGCCATCCAGCGTGGTAGGTCACCGTGGGGACGCTCGACCAGGCGCTGACGCGACAGCGCCATAACGGCAGACAAAATTTGCGGAGAAAACAGGGGCTCAAGCCCACGTTCGCAGGCCTGCAGGTAATCAGTAAGCATTAACGCACAGCCAGTAATGAAACAAAGTTAAAACAGCGGAACCAGACATGAATCTGGCGGTAGCCCGCTTTTTTCAGTCGCGTCTCGTGGGCCGCCAGGGTTTCCGGAATCAGTACATTTTCCAGCGCATTACGCTTCTGGCTGATTTCCAGATCGGAATAGCCATTATTGCGTTTGAACGCATGGTGCAATTCGGTCTGCAAGGCATTCTCAGCGTCATTGGCGAAACGGATTTTCTCCGATAGCACCAGGATGCCACCAGGCACCGTGGCATCGGCCAGGCGTCGAATCAGGGCATCACGTTTTTCCAGGGCGATGAACTGCAAGGTAAAATTGAGCACCGCCATGGAACAAGAATTGAACGCCATCTCTGCCACATCGCCTTCTTGCAGTGTCACCCGATGTGCCTGACCAGCTTGAGAGAGCAAGTTCTCGGCCTGCTCAATCATGGCCCGGGAATTATCCACCGCAACAATAGGATTACCGGTGTCCCCGGTCAGGGTCGCCATGGCAGTGGCGGCGGCCCCTAGGGAACACCCCAGGTCATACAGGCAAGTATCCGGCTGCGCGTACCGGGCCGCCAGCACCCCAATCATGTCGATAATAGTCGGATAGCCCGGCACCGAGCGGCGAATCATGTCCGGAAAAACCCGCACCACTGTGTCGTCGAAGGAAAAACGCCCCACCTGCGAGTGTGACGTGGCGTAAATACGATCTTGTTGATCAGACATAAAGGCCCCTGTATGCATCTGCGGCGCCGATTATAGCGAGGAGCTGAGCCCGGAAGAAACGCTTATTCGTCCAGGCTAACGGGCACATTACGCCCCTACCGTCGGGCTATCCTGGCAAGAGAGGCAAAGCAACGACCCGCCGAGAACACCATGTAAACAAACAGCACAAATGCTAAACATTACATAATAGGTTCTTCGCCTGCCCAAGCCCATTGCCCCTGCTTTCACAACAAGAGGTTCGCAACAATCTAGATACAAGCCTTTAGGTCCGAGCAGAAGAATTAAAGAGCATACTCGCCAGTTTAAAACGCAGTTAACACAATGAATTTAATGATGAAAAAAAACCTATAGGGTGGCAATATTCACACAAAACCAATAAACAATAACTGGATTAAAAATCATTAAACGAATGGGCTTAAGCATGATGCTTGCCTGCTAATTGGAAACCACCGGAACCATCTTGCGAGTGTTGAATATGCTCATATTCCGCCATCACGAATCATTTTCTTTTCTTACCACCAGCGCCATCGGTCTCACCCTTTGTGGGCTCGGGCTAACCTTTAATAGCATTGAGTGGCAGCTGATCAGCATGGCCAGCTTTTTTGGTGGAATCATGTTGGCCGCCTATGGCTGCGTGCTCCACGCGATACAGAACCATCAAGCATGGCGCGTCGAAAGCGCACTATTGGTAATATTTATGGTGGTCTTACTTGCAGAGCCCTTGCTACCCACGGCAGTACAGGACACGTTAATATACCTTATGCCGTAACCCCCAAGTACTTGAACAAAGCTTGCTTCATGGCCGCCAGAGAAAGAGGCTTAATCAATTGTCCATCCATACCCGACCGAGACATTCGCCCAGAGTGTTCGCTAATCGCATGGGCGCTCAGTGCTAGTATCTGGCAAGGGTTCCAGCCGCGCTCTGCCTCCAGATCACGAATGTGTCTAGCACAGGCAAAGCCATCCATCACCGGCATATCCAAATCCATCAGCACCAAATCCAGATTACCGCTCTGCACACCAAAAGCATCAAGCCCTTGTTGACCATCTTCAGCGACAATAATGTGCACAACCCCAAGCCGTTGCAGATACCCCTTTGCCACCATCTGGTTTACCGGGTTATCTTCAACGATAAGGACACGCAAATTGGAGACAGATTCCACCGCCGCTGGTTCAGTGATAATTGGAATCACACCCGGCACATGGCTTCCCAATAATTGCTGAAGATCAGAGACTGTGATCACCGATCGGCGCAGCACCAGGACATCGCCTGGCAGCCACTGCGGAGGGGAGCAGCGCATACCGATCAACAGTAGAATGTTGATGTCAGCCGAGTTCAAGCGTGTCATCTGTAATGCTTCCCCGAACAACGCCTGATCAGGCAAACCATTGATCAGCAAGATACCACTGTCCGCCTCTGCGTTAGGCTCAGCGAGCTGCCCAACAGTCTTGATCATCTTCACGGTCTGAAAACGCGGATCATCAATCAACCAATCAGCCAGGCTCCCCTGCACATCCCAGAGCCAGCTGGCAGGCGGCAGTTCAGCCATCATCGGGACCGTTTCTTGATCGCTGGCCATCTGGATACTGAAGCTGAACCGCGAACCCTGCCCTGGTGCGCTGTGCACATAGATCTCTCCCCCCATCAGCTCGACTAACTCACGGCTGATAGACAACCCCAATCCCGTACCCCCATAACGCTGTGCTGTATTGGCTGATGCCTGTGTGAAACGTTGGAACAATTGGGCCTGTTCCACCTGACTGAGCCCAATGCCCGTGTCAGCCACCGAGAAAGTATATAGCGGCGCCTCGCCATACTGCCGACGGCATACTAAAGACAATACGACCCGCCCATTACGGGTGAATTTCACCGCATTGCCAACCAAATTGATCAAGATCTGGCGCAAACGAATAGCGTCACCCACTACGTCCGATGGCGTCTGCGGATCCACATCCAGAATCACTAGCGTGCTGTTGTCACTGGCCGGCAGATTGAACATTTGCACACACTCAGCCAGCAACACCGGTAGGTCAAAGTGCTCTTCCACCAACTCCAGCTTGCCTGCTTCAATCTTGGCGAAATCCAGCACATCGTTAATCAACGCGGTTAAGGTACGGCCAGCGCTGTCTATTAAGCTGATGTACTCCTGCTGGCGAGGTGATGGGTCGGTCTCACGTAACAACTCGGCCAACCCAATAACGCCATTCAACGGCGTTCTAATTTCATGGCTCATACGGGCGAGAAACAAACTCTTAGCTTGGCTTTCAGCACGGGCATTGATTGCTCTAGAATTAGACCAATACACCCATAGAGCCAAGCTCAACACCACCATATAAAGCAATACGATGCCCAGCATCATCCAAACTGTGGCCCGCGCTTTCTCATTGCGAGCATTACCCAATAGCTGGTCAGCCAAGGAAATCAACATGGCGGATAAGCCATCCACTGATTTCATGACACTGCGGCTACGATCATAGGCATCCGTCCAAGACACCTCGATCTGTGTGGCCAAAATCAGTTCCTGTTCAGACCACGTCAAAAACGACAATAAACTTCCCCGCACTAACCCCCATTGTTGCTGCAGCTCGATGGCTCCGGTACGTGCCGCCAGTGCCTTGATCTCACTGTCGATGATAGTCACCTGATGTTGCAGCCGCTGCCAGGCATTTTCCAGCCGGCGGACATCATTGTCGCCCAGGTAGCCGCCCCGTAGGCTCACATATAATGACAACGACCTAATCAAGCCGATATCTTCCTGCACCTGCATGAATGAACCCAAGGGAAGCGACAGCACTTCGTTGGGTTCCAAGCCCTCACCTATCGATAAGTCCGACACAAACAACACCGTGGACAAAACCGTGCTTAGCCGCTGGGTAATTTGGTTCACGTTATCAAAAGGGCCAACCACATCTTCCATAGGAATGCCGGTTTTCACCGTCAAGTCGCTCCAAGCCTCACTGAGTAAGCGGGCCTGATCACGTAGCCCAGCAGTATCGCGTTGCCGTACGCCGTGGAGAAAGGCCTGCAACCGACTGCCCGCGCGGGAACGGCTAAGCTCGAAGCGCGAGACGATCCCCGGTTCCTGGGTATAAATAGCCGCCGAGGCCAGATCTCGCATATCATTAAGAGGCGGCACGGCCTCCAGCCCCAGGTCAAACAAGCCCACATCTGCACGCATGGTATCGTAGGTATCCAGCAGCCCTAGGCGATGCTGAAGCAAAAGCGCCGAAGCGATAGCAAATGGCAACGTGATCAACGCAAACAGCAGTAACATGGCCGCACTGGTTCGCAGACCCACAACCGGCAGCCTCGGAACTGATTGCGCCCCATCTTGTGACGCAGTATGTGATGGCTTTTCCATCGGCCTGCCCTGAAAAAGGTTATGCTCGTAGTTTGCCACGTGGGAGGGCCTGAAAAACCCCCTGCATGGCCTATAAGGGTATAAATGCTTAGGACACCTGTGAATAACGCCTTGCACACTAAGGCTTTCAGGCTGGTCCCCCCCCAGTTGGACCAGGTAGAGAGGAGCGCACTTCTGAAGGCCTGCGGGTTGCCTGTCGAGGCCGTACAACAACGGGATATCCCGATAACAAGATAATAACCTTCCCTATGCTGCGATCTATGAATGTAAAATTTTGCTATCTGTTGCCCGCCTTTATCTGGGCCATTTCGCTGGCCGGCTGTGCCAGTAAAACGGCCCTGGAAACCTCAAGCGCACCATTGCACGTACAAAAGTTAGACAAATCCGCCCTGAAAGCCACAGGCTCGGAAAACCAAGCCCGCGCTCTACCCGCGCACAAAGCGCAGCTAGCGTTCTATCAGGCCCCCAAAACCCTGGCAGGCCTCCAACTTGACGGCGAAATCAGCTCCGAATACGCACGCACCCTGCGTTACCGAGGGCCCAATAGCAAAGAACAACTTACCCTTACCCTCTCAGGCTTACCCACAGGGTGGGATAGCATGCCTGCGCATCGTGCCGTAGCAGGCTACTACAGCGAGCTTCGCCAGCGCCGGGTAAACAAAGCGTTAAGCAACAGTGCCTATGCTCTTAGCATAATCAGCGAACAACTGGTCGACCTAGAAGGAAACCCGAGCGCGCAATCACAAATGCGCTGGATAGAACCCAATCGACCGATTCAGAACCAAGCGTTACTGGTCACACTGATCAATAACCACTTCGTTCGCATCAGCAATGCCAGCTACCAGCAAAAAACACGCTGGTTACTGCAACAGGCCAAGCGTGCCCTCGCAGAGTTCAAGGCAGCACAGGCCGTGACGGCACCCTGAACGCAACATGTTATTATTTCGCCTCACTGGGAGGTTCGCTAACCATACCGGCTTCATTAACGCTCCCGTGTTGGCAACCCTGATCCTCGCCCACACAAATGGGCCCTCTTCTTTATGACAGCAATTGATTTCGCCCTGCCTAACTGGGGTGGCCACGCCATTGTCATCGGCGCTGGGCTGGCTGGCGCCACCACCGCCCGAGCCCTAGCCGAACGGGGCTGGCGGGTAACCGTGATCGACCCTCAGGGCATTGCCAATGGCGCGTCCGGAAACTTAGCAGGCGTGGTATACAGCACCCCTAGTCCTCACCTAACCCCACAGAACCGTTTCTACCAAACGAGCTACCGCCATGCATTAACTTGGCTATGCCGCCACGGCTTTCCTGCCAGTCACCGCGACGGCCAACTCAACGGCGTGATTCAGCATTTCGTCAACGACAAACAACGGAAAAAGCTCACCGCTGCCATGGACAGTGGCGCCTGGCCAAAGGATTTGCTGCGACCGGCCAACGCCGCCAATGCCGTAGAACTGGTGGGCGGCGGCTATCTGCGCCCAGATCGCTGGTGCCAACATCTTCTCGACCACCCCGCCATCGTGTTGCGCCATGAAGCAGTAACATCACTCCATGAAGGGGCACCCGCTAGCGTACGGCTAACTCACAGTGGGCCGCTTGAAGCCAATGCTGTGATCGTTTGTGCTGCCGGTGCCAGCCAGCAGTTAGGCGGTTTGGCCTGGCTTCCCCTCAAGCAGATACGAGGCCAGGTCAGCTATTGTCAGGCCACCGATACATCCCGCCAGTGGCAACAGGCACAATGCCACGGAGGCTATCTAACACCCGCGTTGGACGACCTACACTGTGTCGGTGCGACGTTTAATTTGCACGATAGCCACCCTGCGCCCACAGATGCCGACGATGCCGAAAACCTTGCGCAGCTAAAATATTATCTTCCAGATGCTTGGCAGGCTTTGGGGGGCAATGCCATTGCGATCAAACACCGCCGCGTGGCCTTTCGTTGCCAGAGTGTGGACTTTTTGCCCTTGTGTGGCCCCTTGCCTGTAGCCACCGACAACCCCCACCGTACAGCCACAGGCTTGTATCTCAACCTTGCCCACGGCAGCCGAGGGATTACCGGTACACCGCTGTGTGCTGACCTGTTAGCCGATCTCATAAGCGGGCAATCGTTACCCATAGACGCACAATTGGTTGACGCCCTGGACCCTGCACGGTTTATTGTTCGCAAACGCAAAAAACAACCGGAGTGGAAACCATGAATTTAGTGAGCGTGCCTGTCACCGCCCTGTATGCCGCCCTATGCGGTTTTCTTATTATCGCCCTAGCCGCCAACGTAGTCCGTTACCGTTTGGGTAAAAAGGTATCCTTAGGGGATGGTGGCCACGAAGATGTGAACCGCGCCATTCGCGCCCACGGTAACACCATAGAATATATCCCACTGGCACTGATATTGATGGCCTTGCTGGAAATCAATGGTGCCGGCAATACCTCCTTACACCTCTACGGCATTGTGCTGCTGGCCGGGCGTATATCCTACGCCTACGGCATGCTGGTTCCGCACAGCAGCATCAACCAGGCCCGCCAGATTGGAGTGCTGTCATCCTGGATCGTCATCGTCGCCACTAGCATTCAGTTGCTGGTGAGCAGCCTCTGAAATCGCAAGCTTACAAACATAGAAAGCGCCTTTCGCGCTTTCTCATTTAAACCGCTTAACCCGACACTATTTATGCCAATCATTGTTCCTTGGAAAGATCTGCCCCCCGACACACTGCACAACCTGATTGAAGAGTTCGTGACACGGGAGGGTACCGACTACGGCGATACCGAGATCGCCACTGCTACCAAGGTGGAGCAGGTCCGTGAGCAGTTGAAGAAAGAACAGGTATTTGTGCTATTTGATGACATTACCGAAAGCGTTTCCATATTAAGCAAGGAACAGCTCACCGACATTGAGAACGGACAGTAATCACAGGTTGCTGCTAATTCTTAAGTTATTCGCTGTGAGCGCTGTCTACCCCCTGCCGTATACGCAATGTCACCAATACCGTGCGCAAATGCGGAACCGGCACATCAAGACGGTCAGCGATAGCGACTATATTGCCAACAATGGCCTCCAGCTCGATAGGCCTATCATTCAAGTAATCCAGCGCCATAGAGTTTTTATATGCGCCCATGGCGCGAGTCCCCGATATATTCTTCTCGATGATGTCGGGGGGCATGGGGTAACCATCAGCCTCAGCCACCGCTATCACCTCTTTCATCATAAGGCGGATCAACGCTTCGCCACCTGGAGCATCAAGCATGGTCAACGTATCAGCACCGTTGGCCAGCACGCTCAACGGATTGAACGATGTGTTCCAGACACATTTGCGCCAACGCTCGCCAACCACCGCATCAGTACCGTTGACATCGATACCGCCCTCGCGGAACAAATTGGCTAACTGTTCGCAGTGCTGATCAAAACCCTTTGGAAAATTCCCCATCACCAGCTGTCCATAGGCCTGGTGATTAACGGTACCCGGCCCGGTGCGGCTCACAGCAATGAATGCCAAACAACTTAGCAATGGATTGTCGGGGAAGGCATCGGCCAGCTCACGTTCAATATCCAGGCCGTTCTCAATCAGCACCAGTGCGGTGTGATTTCCTAACCAAGAGCGAACGAGTTCTGCCCGGTCCACACCCGGCAACACCTTGACGCACAACAACACATAATCTGGCGTTTGCAGCGGGGTTTCACCAGGCTGATAGACATGATCGGGAGTCCACGAAAGGTCACCCAGCGGGCTAGTAAAGCGGAAACCAGAGGCTTTCACTGTCTCATAATCTGAACGCAACACGACACTAACCGCACACCCTGCCCGTTTCAGGATCGCGCCATAAAAACTACCAATGGCACCAGCGCCTATCACCACAATGTGGGGCTTAGCCTCCGCGCTTTTGAGGATCATTGCCTCTATTCTCCTAACAGGCTGCGTTCTTGTTGGGGCCCAAACAACGCCGGCAAACCGAGCATGACAAACAAACCCATCGCCGATGAATACAAAGTGCTGACTCGCTGATGAACCTCACCTGACGCCCGCGGCAACAACAGCACGCCACCGAGTATGTTTCATACGCCCAGGTTATCGAAAGTTCAAACGAGGTTTGTTCATGAAAAATAAGCGCGAGCCGTTCTCACACAGAACCTTCACCAACCACAAGGCTGGGGGAACGCTGCAGGCTGAACAGGAAAGTATCCACATAATCCGGCGCGGCATCCGCCAGATCAAAAACTGACGGATCCAACAACCAATACATGATCACGCCATTGAGCAGGCTATGCAGCAATGTCACCGCACGCCCAATGTTTAACCCTGCAGGCAGCTGCCCTTTGGCAATAGCATTCCTGAAAGTCGTTTCCAGTCCGTCAGACGCATCCCTGCACGCATCGCGCTGGCGCAATAGCAGATCCCGATTCTCATCACTGAACTCGCACTTCTGAAAAATGATCTCGAAAACCCGGCGCTGGGACGGATCCTGAGCCACTTGCTGTAACAAATACACCATAAACTCACGCAGGCGTCCCATTGGATCCGCCTCATCATCCGCCTCTGCCCGCTGGGCTAAGGCCTCAAATGGCAAGCGCCGACGGTCCGCCATGGCCACAAAGACATCATGCTTATTTTTGAAGTGCCAATAAATCGCTCCGCGCGTCACTCCCGCCTCACAGGCAATATCATGTAATGAGGCAGACAACACGCCCTTGCGATGAAAAACTTGTTCCGCCGCATCCAAGATATGGGTACGGGTTTCCATCGCTTCTGCCTTGGTGCGCCGAACCATTGGAGACTCCCAAATGGAATTGACAGTATTTTGTTCAAGTTAGCCAAAAGATCTATACATACATTACTGAATGTATATACTGAACTTGATTCATTTTTCATGCAAGCACCACAAGCCGTCTTTAATGGACAAGCTGATGGCGTGCTATAGCGTGTTTCCAAGCACTGAGGTGATTATGCGCAGCGGTTTCATTCTCCCCCTGATAGCAGGCGTACTCGCACTGCAGCTAAGTGGCTGCGGCGATGCCGGCCAATCCGGCCAACAACAACAGCAACAAGCACCCGAAGTCGGCTTTGTCACCGTCAAGGCGGCCACCGTCACCTTGAACCGGGAACTGCCCGGGCGAACCACTGCACACCAGGTTGCCGAAGTGCGGCCCCAAGTCAGTGGTGTGATAGAAAAGCGCCTCTTTGAAGAAGGCCAAGAAGTAAGCGCGGGGCAACCGCTGTACAAAATAGACTCACGCACCTATCAAGCAGCGGTGGCTAGCGCCCGAGCGGAGCTGGCCCGTGCCACTGCCACCCTGAATTCCAACGACTTGCGAGCCAAACGCTTCAAGAAACTGTTGGATTACAAAGCGGTGAGCCAGCAAGAATACGACGAAGCTCAGGCCCAGCTGGATGAGAACAAGGCCGCCGTAGCCGCTGCACGTGCCAATCTGCAAAGTGCCCAGATCAATCTGGATTACGCCACGATTAAAGCGCCAATCAGCGGGCGCATTGGCCGCTCCAGCGTCACCGCCGGTGCTTTGGTCACCGCCAATCAGGCAAACGCCCTGGCCACCATTCGCCAACTCGACCCGATCTACGTAGACCTGACCCAGTCAAGCAACGAGCTGCGTCAGCTGCGCCAAGCCATGCAGGCCGGTGAGCTGCAACAGGTCAGCGACGACGAAGCACGCATTACCCTAATACTCGAAGATGGCTCCCACTATAAGGAAGCCGGTGCCCTGCAATTTTCCGAATTCGCCGTGGATGAAAGCACCGGCTCAGTCACCTTGCGTGCCCTATTTCCCAACCCGGACGGCGAACTGCTGCCCGGCATGTTCGTTCGCGGCCGCCTACCGGAAGGTCAACGCAAGGATGCCATTCTGGTTCCCCAAAAAGGCATTACCCGCGACCCGACCGGCCAAGCCTACGCCATGCTGATCGACGACAATAATCAGGTAAAAAAAGTGAAAGTCCGCACTGAGCGCGCAGTCGGCAACCAGTGGCTTATTGCCGACGGACTGAAAGACGGTGATCGCCTGATTGTGGACGGCCTGCAACGGATTCAGCCCGGCGCTCCGGTTTCCCCAGTGGACACAGAAAAAGCCAACGTCGAGCCCGCACCCGCACAGCAAGAACAACCCCAGTCCCCCGCCAGCGACGCTGGCGAGGCACAAAGCGCAGCGCAATAATACGCAACGACGAGAAACGGGATTCCCATGGCCAGATTTTTTATTGACCGTCCAATTTTTGCCTGGGTGATTGCCATCATCATGATGATGGCCGGTGCCTTGGCCATTTACACCCTGCCCATTGAGCAGTACCCCACCGTTGCGCCTCCGCAAGTCTCCATTGCCGGTAACTACCCCGGCGCTTCGGCGAAAACCGTGGAAGATTCGGTCACCCAGGTGATCGAGCAACAAATGAACGGGATCGACAACCTGCTGTACATGAGCTCCAGCAGTGACTCTTTCGGTAATGCCGCAGTGAACCTGACGTTCGCCCCCGGCACCGACCCGGACATTGCGCAAGTACAAGTACAGAACAAGCTACAGCTGGCGACCCCCCTGCTGCCCCAGGAAGTGCAGCAACAAGGAATGCAGGTCACCAAATCCTCAGACTCTTTCCTGATGGTGGCGGGCTTTACCTCCGAAGATGGCAGCCTATCCCGTGCTGACCTAGCCGATTACGTGGCCTCCAATGTGCAGGACCCGGTCAGCCGGGTGCCCGGCGTGGGTCAGATCCAGCTGTTCGGCTCTCCCTATGCCATGCGCGTCTGGCTGGACCCGAACAAACTGAATAAATTTGATTTAACCCCCCAAGATGTTACCCAGACAATCGAGGTTCAAAATAATCAGGTAGCCAGCGGTCAATTGGGCGGCGCACCGGCCGTAGAAGGCCAGCAATTGAACGCCACCATCATCGCCCAGACCCGCCTGGAAGACGTGGATCAATTCGAGAATATCCTGCTGAAAGTAAACCCGGACGGCTCTCGAGTGTTCCTTAAAGACGTGGCCCGAGTCGAACTGGCAGCGCAGAACTACGACGTGCAGGGCCGTTATAACGGCCAGCCCGCCGCCGGCCTGGCCATCAGCCTAGCCACCGGCGCCAACGCCCTGGACACCGCAGAAGCACTGCGTGCCCGCCTAGCCGAACTGCAGCCCTACTTCCCTGATAAGATGGAAATGGTGTTTCCCTACGACACCACGCCCTTCGTCAGTATCTCCATCGAAGAAGTGGTACATACCCTGTTCGAAGCCATCATCTTGGTCTTCCTGGTCATGTATCTGTTCTTACAAAACTTCCGCGCCACCCTCATCCCCACACTAGCGGTGCCCGTGGTTCTGCTAGGCACCTTTGCGGTGCTGGCCGCCTTCGGCTTTTCCATCAATACCCTAACCATGTTTGGCATGGTGCTGGCCATCGGCCTACTGGTAGATGACGCCATCGTGGTGGTGGAAAACGTGGAACGGGTGATGCACGAGGAGGGCCTCCCGCCCAAAGAGGCTACCCGTAAATCCATGGGGCAGATTACGGGCGCGCTGGTGGGCATCGCCTTGGTACTGTCAGCCGTATTCGTTCCCATGGCCTTTTTCCCGGGCTCCACCGGTGCCATTTACCGCCAGTTCTCCATCACCATTGTGTCCGCCATGGTGCTGTCCGTGCTGGTGGCCTTGATCCTCACTCCGGCCCTGTGTGCCACCATGCTCAAGGCCAAGGACAGCGAGCACCAAACCGATCATGGCTTCTTCGGCTGGTTTAACCGCACCTTCGACAAGAGCAGCCGTCGTTATCAGGGCAGCGTGGAAAAAATCCTCGGCCGCCGGGGCCGCTACCTGTTTATCTATGTGGTGATCGTCGGTGTGCTCGGCTTCAGCTTCATGCGCCTTCCATCCAGCTTCCTGCCGGAAGAAGATCAGGGGATTTTGTTCACCCTAGTGACCCTGCCAGCGGGCTCAACCCAAGAGCAGACAGTCAAAGTGCTGGAAAAAATGGAGGACTATTATCTAAATGAAGAGGCCTCCGCTGTGGATGGCCTGTTCACGGTGGCCGGCTTCAGTTTCACCGGCCGCGGCCAGAACGCCGGCATGGCGTTCGTGAACCTGAAGGACTGGTCAGAACGGGATCTGTCCGTGGACGGCGCCGACAATGTGGTTGCCCGCGCCATGGGCTATTTCTCCACCATTCGCGAAGCGATGATGTTTGCACTGAATCCGCCATCGATTCCTGAACTGGGCAACGCCAGCGGGTTCGACTTCCAGCTGCTTGACCAGTCTGGTCAAGGGCACGAAGCGCTGATTCAGGCTCGTAACCAGATGCTCGGCATGGCCGCCCAAGATCCTCGACTGGCCGGGGTACGCCCCAATGGCTTGGAAGACAGCCCGCAGTACCAAATCGATATTGACCAGCAGAAAGCCAAAGCGCTAGGGCTGTCCATCAGCGACATCAACAGCACTCTGCAAATCGCCTGGGGCTCCAGCTACGTCAATAACTTTGTCGACCGGGGCCGGGTAAAACGAGTGTATGTGCAGGCCGATGCCCCCTACCGCATGCTACCGGAAAACGTCAACGACTGGTTTGTGCGTAATAACCAAGGGAAAATGGTGCCGTTCTCCACCTTTGCCACGGGCCACTGGACGTATGGTTCTCCCAAGCTAGAACGCTATAACGGTGTGTCGTCGGTGAACATCCAAGGCAACGCGGCACCCGGCTACAGTACCGGCGACGCCATGGATGCCATGGAAGAACTATCCGCTAAGCTGCCCGCCGGGTTCGGCTTCGAATGGACCGGAATGTCCTACCAGGAACGTCAGTCTGGTGACCAGGCCCCTGCGCTGTATGTCATCTCACTATTAGTAGTATTCCTCTGTCTGGCGGCCCTGTATGAAAGCTGGTCGATTCCATTCGCGGTAATGCTGGTGGTCCCTCTGGGCATTCTCGGTGCGGTACTGGCCGCTACCTTCCGTGACCTAAACAACGACGTCTTCTTCCAGGTGGGGCTGTTAACCACCATCGGCCTCTCGGCGAAAAACGCCATTCTGATTGCGGAATTCGCACTGGAGCTGGAGCAAAAAGGCGAGCACTTGCTCAAGGCCACCCTAGAAGCCGTGCGCATGCGGCTGCGCCCGATCCTGATGACCTCACTGGCCTTCATGCTCGGGGTAACCCCACTGATGATCAGTACTGGTGCTGGTGCCGGTGCTCGTAACGCCATCGGTACCGGGGTATTCGGCGGAATGCTCACCGCCACCGTCCTCGCCATCTTCTTCATTCCGCTGTTCTACGTGGCGGTGCGCAAACTATCCGGCGTGCCCCTCGACGGCAAGAAGAAAGGCAAAGAATAAGTCCACGCGGAGTAATACTGATGACCCGTAACCCACTGACGCTCGCCCTTCTGGGCGGGCTGATGCTGGGTGGCTGCACCCTCGCCCCCAGCTATCAACAACCACTCTCTCCCGTCCCTGCGCAACTGGGCGAAGCCAACGGCAATAGTGCCAGCGAGCTAACCCTGCCCAGCTGGTCCAGCCTTTATCAGAGCGCGGAATTGCAACAGCTGATTCAAAGCGCATTGGATAACAACCGAGATCTGCGCATCGCCGTACTCGATGTGGCCGCCCTGCGCGCCCAGTACCAAATCCAGCGCGCAGACCTGTACCCAAACCTGTCCGTGGACGCCAGCGGTTCCCGTCAGCGTCTGCCCTCAGACCTGTCCGGCACCGGCCATTCCACATTATCGGATCAATACGGTGTGCAAGTTGGCGTTACCGCCTGGGAACTGGATCTGTTTGGCCGGGTACGCAGCCTGAAAGATGCGTCGCTGGAAAAATATCTGGCCAGCGAAGAAGCCCAGCGCAGCACCCAACTGGCGCTGGTTGCCCAAGTGGCACAAAGCTACTTAACCCTGGTTAGTGATCGCCAAAACTTGGCAATCAGTCGCGAAACCGTGGTCGCACAGGAGGACTCTCTGGCATTGATTGAACGCCGATACGAGAGCGGTTTGGGATCCGAGCTGGATGTGCGCCAAGCACAAATTGCCTTGCAGGAAGCCCGCGCCAATCTGGCCAGCTTTGAACGCCAGGTGGATCAAGACTATAACGCCTTAGCCGTACTGGTCGGCGGGCCACTGCCCACCCTGAAATCGGTGAACTTGGACAACGATGCCTTGGCCCTCGTCGCACCAGTTCCGCAAGGCCTACCCTCAGCACTACTCACCCAGCGACCGGACGTACAACAAGCCGAGCATCAGCTGCGGGCCGCCAATGCCAATATTGGTGCCGCCCGAGCCGCCTTCTTCCCAAGCATTCAACTCACCGGCGCCTATGGGACCATGAGTAGCGAACTGTCCGGCCTGTTCGACAGCGGCTCCAAAGCTTGGTCATTCATCCCCAGTATTTCCCTACCCATTTTCTCCGGGGGCCGTAACAGGGCCAATCTGGATCTAGCCGAAGTTCGTCAAGATCAAGCCGTGGCCAGCTACGAGAAAGCCATACAAACCGCCTTTCAGGAAGTCGCTAATGCGCTGCAAGCCCGCGACACTCTGGCTCGCCAACAACAGGCTCAACAGGCACTAGTCACCGCCACTGAGCAGTCCCTGACGTTGTCACAGCAACGCTACGAACAAGGCGCAGATGATTACCTTGCGGTGTTGGACGCCCAACGCACTCTGCTCTCGGCCCGCCAACAACTAGTGACGCTAAAACTGCAGCAGTTGACCAACGAAACCGAGCTTTACCGCGCCTTGGGTGGTGGCTGGGATGCGCAACAGCCCACCCATGTGGCCAGCCGCTAACGCAGCTCAGAAGCAACCGTTGTGCCAGAAGATGACACCGTCATGTGACTAATCTGGCCAACAACGCAAGCTGATGGCGGCACCGTAGACCGTCGCTGCTGCGGCAATTGCGCTGAATAATTAGCCGTTTTGACAACGCGCCCCTCGGGCGCAAACCTAGGAGAAATAACGCGCAAAAAAACTATTCCTACGTCAACGTAGATGTCTTCGCCGAGGATCAGCCGCGTGCTCAGCACACCGCATGAAGCCACCTCTACAGAGAGCAGCCCACATACAACCAGGCATCGGCATCGCCCCGGGAAAGTCTCTCAGCACGCAGAGCTTCACTCCTAGTCTCATGTTCATTTTCTGTTTCGCTGACGCTAGCACACCAACCGCATGACCATTTTCCAGCTGCGGCCTCGCATCATCTTATCCACTTGCCGCACCACCTCTTTCAGGCGGGGCCCAAATTCCGCAGGGAAGAACCAACACCGTTTTTTAAAATTACATGCCACTATTGTAGTGTTGACCCTCCATACTCAATGGAAGACCAACAAAAGGACCTCTCCATGGACACGTTGCAGCAGTTCTACATTAACGGCCGTTGGGTCTCTCCCACAGAGGAAGCCACTACCCACGCCGTTATCAACCCTGCGAATGAAGAACAGATTGCCACCCTGCCATTGGCCCAAGCCGCGGATATTGATTCAGCCATCGCCGCCGCTCACCAAGCTTTCCCCTCTTGGTCCGCCCTGCCGCTGGAAAAGCGGCTGGGGTACATGGAAAAAATACTGGAAGCTTACCAGGCTCGTCTACCCCAAATGGCGGAAGCGATTAGCCAGGAAATGGGCGCACCGATCACTTTGGCGAGCAAGGTGCAGGCCCCTATGGGGCTTGCCCATCTGAAGACCGCCCTAGCCATAGCGCGGGAGTTCCCTTTCGAAGAAGCCGTCGGCCAGTCGCTAATTCGCCGTGAAGCCGCAGGAGTGTGCGCCTTGATTACACCGTGGAACTGGCCCATGAACCAGATCATGTGCAAGGTCGCTCCGGCCATGGCCGCAGGCTGCACCATGGTGCTCAAGCCCAGTGAATTTGCCCCGCTGTCAGCCAACCTGCTCACACAGATTATTGATGAAGCGGATCTCCCCGCCGGGGTTTTCAATATGGTCTATGGCGACGGTGCCGCGGTGGGGCCATTGCTATCCAGTGACCCTCGCATAGATGTGGTATCCCTTACCGGCTCCACCCGAGCGGGGGAATCCGTGAGCCGGGAAGCGGCCAGCACCATTAAACGCGTGTCTCTGGAGCTGGGCGGTAAGTCCGCCAATATCTTGCTGCCAGGCTGTGACCTAGAACAGGCCGTCACCCACGGGGTGCGGGCAATGATGGCCAACACAGGGCAGAGCTGTAATGCGCCGTCACGGATGCTGGTACCGGAGGATCAACTAGCGCAAGCCGAACAGATTGCCGCTCAAGTCTGCGACGCCATAGTGGTTGGCGATCCCTCCGATGACGCGACCGTAATGGGTCCAATCGCCAACCGCCGTCAGTACCAACGGGTACAAACCATGATCGAGAAAGGCCAACAAGAAGGCGCCAAATTAGTAGCCGGCGGCACCGGTAAGCCCGAGGGTATCGACAAAGGCTACTTCGCCCGCCCCACCGTGTTCAGTGAAGTAAACAACCAGATGACCATTGCCCGAGAGGAAATCTTTGGTCCCGTGCTGGTGATGATTCCCTACGACACTCTCGAGAACGCCGTCGACATCGCCAACGATTCCGACTACGGCCTTTCCGGTTATGTGTTCGGGGACGATTCCCAAGCCCGACAGATCGCCACTCGCCTGCGCACTGGCAATGTCCATATCAATGGAGCGGGCCCGGATATACAAGCCGCCTTCGGTGGCTACAAACAATCCGGGATTGGCCGGGAATGGGGCCGCTTCGGCTTTGAAGAGTTTCTGGAAACCAAATCCCTGTTCCTACCCCGCTAACGCCTTCGCCCTCAATGGACAATCAAAAACCTTGTTTTGTGCACTCGCAGAGGGGGTCCAATTGCACGCTCAGCGTGGCTGATTGGCCCTCTAGCCCCGACCCGGGCGCGAAAATGCCATTTACCTCACCTACTCTAACCCTGAACATTCATTACATTGAGTAATGTAACAGTATGAATTCAGCGGCGACTCTGCCGCCAGGGACAGGAGTACACCATGACAACAACAGCATCCACCACCATTGAGTCAGGCCAAGCGAAGGCCCAGAAAGTGCCGTTGGGCGCCACCGTGGATATTCCACCCCGTCGGCTCGACTTTGAATTTGATGACAAAACATCCGTTCGGTACTTCTACGATAACGACCCCTTTCTGAGCGCGTTCTGGTTGAGCATGTCCACCCTGTTCCCAAAAGGCGAAGCTTTCTTCGTAGATTCCGTGCGTCATTACCGTAAAGAAATTACCGACAGCACACTGAAAGCACAGGTGGCCGGATTTATTGGCCAAGAAGCCATGCACAGTAAAGAGCATGAAGCCTGGAACAATATGGGCATGAAATTCGGCTACCCCACGGACAAGCTGGACAAATCCCTGGGCAAACTGATCGGCCTGATGCAAAAACGTACCCCAAAAATTTTCCAGCTAGCCACCACGGTGTGCCTGGAACATTACACTGCCATCATCGCTGAACAGCTGCTACGTGAAGACGAGCATCAGAAAAAACTCATTGATGAAACCACGTTAAAACTGTGGTTATGGCATGCGCTGGAAGAAAACGAACACAAAACCGTGGCCTACGATGTCTATGAGAAAGTCAGCGGCAGCTACGCCATTCGTACTGGTGCTATGATCCCAACCACCGTCCTTTTCTTCACCGTAATGGCCGCCTTCCAGGCACGCATGTTGGCCTCAGACGGTCGCCTGTTTGATCTGAAAAGTAACTGGAAAGGCCTCACCTTTTTGTTCGGTCGCAAAGGGTTGTTCACCAAATTAACGCCCCAGTACCTAGATTTCTTTAAACGAGATTTCCACCCTTCCCAGCACGACACCGATGCGTTACTGGAGGAATGGCGAGAAAAACTGTTTGGACCGAACGGCCTGCTCACCGAGCAACATGCCCAGGCAACCCAGCGCAAAGGTAAAGGTAAAAAAACGCACTAAAGAGCCGTTGAAAAGCGCCCTGTATGCTTACATAGCCTTCAGGGTACTCCGGCTGGCGCGCCGTCGTTTTTTGCACTTTAATCGACGGCAACCAACATGCCTTCAAAAGTGCCTGCACTATGCCCCAAATGGGGCATAGCTTGCTAACCAGCCTAAAAGAAGGCGCATACACGCCGAAAGCCCCCCGTTAACCTTCAAACAAGCCCACAAGCCGAACCCAAAACGGCAAATCAAAACGCGGATACACCACCATCCACAGCAAGGGCCTGGCCACTCATATAGCTGTTGGCCGGCGACAGCAGCATGAGCATGGCTGCAACAATCTCAGAGGGCTGTCCCAGTCGCTTCATTGGGCAACCGGAGGCAAGCATGGCATGCACCTGTTCCCTGTTTTTTGCTAGCTCACCTTCATCCAGCATCGGTGTATGAGTATAAAACGGGCAGATCGCATTCACGCGAATGTTGCGCTTAGCATATTCCACTGCTGCTGTGCGTGTGAGCCCAATCACCGCATGCTTGGCCGCCGAGTAGGCCCCTATTTTAGGCGCACCACCTAACCCCGCCATGGAACTCACGTTGACGATACTGCCGCCGCCCACCTTCATGGCATCGATTTGGTGCTTCATGCCGAACATCACGCCTTTAACGTTCACGTTCATCTGCTGATCCAACACTTCTTCGCTCAATTGCGTAAACGGAATAAAACCGTGAGCAATACCCGCATTGTTCACAGCCAAGTCCAGGTGACCGAACTGAGACAGCGCCGCATCCACCATGGCTTTACAATCCGCCTCACTGGACACGTCACAGCGCAGTGCGGCAACTTTAACGCCCTGCTCAGCCAATGTGTCTGCCAGCGGGTTAAGGGCATCCATATTGATATCGCCCAGTACCAGCGCGGCACCGCGCTTACCCAGTTCTTGTGCCAGTAATTTGCCAAAACCGCTGGCCGCACCGGTGATCAACGCCGTCTTGCCGGTAAAATCGAGAATTGGATCCATTACTTCCTCCTGCACCGAAAGCGGTAAACAACACTCTTGACCCGCCTTGGGCATCCATCTGCTTACAAAAAGCCGCTGTAGGCCTTCCCTTATCTGTGCACAAACGAAGGCAGCAAAACGGAAAACAGGCAGATACACTAAAAATCTACCTAGCCTCACCGCACCGAGAGCACCGGAGCACCCTACCCGCGTTTTGCCCCCTAAAAGCGAAGACCTATCAACGGTTTGATAGCAACGTGAGTGTTAAATCGTAAAGCCGCCATCAACCACAACACACTCACCTGTCACGAAGCTGGCAGCATCAGAGACTAGATAAAGGACCGTGCCGGCCATTTCTTTGGGTTCCGCGTGACGACGCATGGGGATTTGGCTCAGGGCCTGTTTATAGATATCTTCGTTGGCAAACAGGGCACCGGCGAACTTGGTTTTAGTCAGCCCCGGCAGCAACGCATTCACTCGCACGTTGAATTGCGCACACTCTTTGGCAAACGCCTTGGTCATGCTGATCACGGCAGCTTTAGAAATGGAATACACCCCCTGGCCTTCGCCCGGGGTCAGACCATTCACCGAAGCAGTATTGACGATAGCGCCACCGCCGTTTTCGCGCATCAACTTGCCCCCTTCCACGGACATGTAGAAGTAACCACGTAAGTTCACATCCACGGTCTTATCGAAGGCGTCCACCGGGGTATCAAGAATATGCCCGAAAAATGGATTAGCCGCGGCATTGTTTACCAAAATATCGAGTTTTCCGTGCACCTTACGGATATGGGAAAACACCGCTTCAATTTGCGCCAGCTCGCCCACATGACAAGCAAAAGCTTCTGCGCTGCCACCGTCTGCCTTAATGGCATCGGCAACGACCTGACAGCCATCAATCTTACGGCTGGACACAATCACATGGGCGCCCTGCTCTGCCAACAGGCGGGCAATTTCTTCGCCAATACCCCGGCTCGCGCCGGTCACCAGAGCAACCTTGCCCTCAAGATTAAAAAGATCGGTACCCATTATTTCTCTCCCGAAAAAAGGCCATAAGCCGCAAGCCCCATAGCCTGCGGCTATTCGAAAGCACAATAGCCACATTGCCGCCCGGCTTTCCTTTTCGCTTGCAGCTTGCCGTGGCTTTATGCCCCTTCATTAATAATTTGCATGGCCATGGAGGCCAGTGGCTCGACCAGAGCACCTACTTGAGAGGCCTGCTTGCTGGAGGCATTACCGTCTTGAGCCCTTTTCGCGACTCCCTGGCAAATGGCCGCAAGGCGGAAAAAACTGAATGCCAGATAAAATTCCCAATTGTCGATATGGGCAATACCACGGCGCTCGCAATACATGGCCACGTATTCTTTTTCAGTAGGAATACCCAACGCAGTACGGTCTTTGCCTTGCAGACCGGCCATCTTGGCGCCTCGTTGAGGCATTCGCATACCCATACACTGATACGCCAGATCCGCCAGTGGATGGCCCAAGGTGGATAACTCCCAATCCAGCACCGCCATGACTTGCGGCTTTTGCGGGTGCCACATCAAGTTGTCCAAGCGGTAATCACCGTGCACCAGTGACACTTGGCCGTCATCCTCTGGTTGATGGGTCTGTAACCAGGCGATCAGCGAATCCATGGCCGCAATTTCCTGCAATTTGGACGCGTCGTACTGCTGGGTCCAGCGGTCGAGTTGACGTTCAAAATAACTGCCCGGCTTACCGTAATCAGTCAGGCCGACGGCCTCCAGGTCCACACTGTGAATGGCCGCCAGCACCCGGTTCATTTGCGAGTACATCTCGCGGCGTGCCGCATTTGCGGCATCGCCCTCTCCCGCCTCGGGAAGCGCCGCATCCCAGAGAATGCGTCCTTCGCAAAACTCCATCACATAGAACATGGAGCCGATAACATCACGGTCTTCGCACAGGTGCAGCACATTGGGCACCGGTACATCGGTGTCTTTCAACGCGGCCATAACACGGAATTCGCGATCCACCGCATGGGCGGATTTGAGCAGTTTGCCCGGCGGCTGACGGCGCAGCACATAGGAGCCAGAGGCGGCCGTAATCTTGAAGGTAGGGTTGGACTGCCCCCCCTCGAATTTCTCCGCTTCAATGGGACCCTTGAAGCCCTCGATATGCTGCTCAAAATACTCAGCCAGTTTCTGTGTATCTATCTGGGACATGGAGCCCTCCTACTGTTCTTCTTTTTTCTGCTGCGCAAAAAGCAACACCCAGAACGCGATTGACGCTGCGGGCCACACCTGAAATCAGGCGAATTGTTTAGCCATGTTCCGGCCCAACTGCATCATGTGCACCTGATCCGGGCCATCGGCCAGACGCAGCGTGCGCGCGTAGCTAAAGAAGTGAACCAACGGCGTATCCTGGCTCAAGCCCACGGCACCGTGGATCTGAATCGCCCGGTCGATAACATTTAACGCCATATTAGGCGCAACCACCTTGATCATAGCGATCAAATCCTTCGCGTCTTTGTTACCTGAGCGATCCATGGCGTCTGCGGCTTTCAGCGTCAGCAACCGTGCCTGCTCAATCTCGCAGTAAGATTTGGCGATATCTTCGCGCACCGAGCCCTGCTTGCTCATGGGCGCACCGAACACTTCACGCTGGTTTACCCGCTTGCACATCATCTCAAACGCCTCCTGAGCCGCGCCGATCATACGCATGCAGTGGTGAATCCGGCCCGGACCCAGGCGCCCCTGAGCGATTTCGAAACCCCGCCCTTCACCGAGAATTATATTGGCCTTGGGCACACGCACATTGTCGAAAATAACGTCGGCATGGCCTTCGGGTGCATCGTTGTAACCAAATACCTGCATCGGGCGAACAATGTTGACCCCGGGGGTATTGGTAGGCACCAAAATCTGGGATTGCTGCTGGTGGCGGTTGGGGTTATCCGGGCTGCTCTTGCCCATGACAATCATAATTTCGCAGGTTTTTCGCATGGCGCCGCTGATATAAAACTTACGGCCGTTGATGATGTAATCGTCGCCATCTTCCGTTATACGCGTTTCGATATTAGTCGCGTCAGAGGACGCCACTTGCGGCTCGGTCATGGCGAAGGCACTACGAATACGGCCTTCCAACAACGGCAACAACCACTGTTCTTTCTGAGCATCGTTGCCGTATTTTGCCAGCACCTCCATATTGCCAGTATCCGGAGCAGCACAGTTAAACGCTTCGGATGCAATACGACAGCGCCCCATTTCTTCTGCCAGCGGCGCATACTCCAGGTTACTTAAGCCTGCGCTGTACTCTGCGTACTCTGCAGGCAAAAACAGGTTCCATAACCCTTTAGCTCGGGCCTTTTCTTTCAGTTCATCCATGATCGGCGGCGTTTCCCACGGGCTCTTTGCCAGCTGCTCGTAATACACGTTTTCCGCCGGGCGGATTTCGTTGTTAATAAAATCACGCACCTGAGTGATCAATGTCTGCATTTTTTCTGTGTACTGAAAATCCATGACGCTCTCCCTATTACCCGTTTGCTCCTGCAGTCTTGTGGCTGCGTTAAATGCGATGCAGCGCGTACAAGGTTGGAGCACAAAGCACGAAAATTAGTAGTAAGTGATCGCGTCGAAACGGTCAGGGCGATCTAGATGCGGCACGTTATTAAAACTAGCCATACGCACCACCTTTTGATTAAAAAAACCGTGGCTCACACTACTGTTGCGAATCTGCAGATTCAGCTCCACTACGGCCTCATCCGACGCGCCAAGAATATGTTTGATGAACATGGCCATGGCACCACCAGAGCTGACAATCAGCAACCGGTCCTTATCGTTGTACTGCTGCTGGATGTGATCGCGGGCGGCAGCAACCCGGTCAGAGAAGCCCTGCCAGCTTTCCGGCAGATCGCCGGTCAGCGTATCCATTCGCCAGTGTTTCATGGCCGTTTTCAAGGCCTTGTAAAAGGCCGCCACCGGAGCACCTTCGCTAGGCACCTGGTCCGGGTGCTGAGCCAGGTAGGCATTCACCAGTGACTGGAAATCGAATTCGTTAAGGCCGGACTGAATGTCTTCGGGTAAGGCCACACCCAGGCCTTCACAAATACCGGCTCCCGTTTCCCGATGCCGTACCAGATCACCGCACACAAGGGCATCAAAGCCCATATCCCGTTCGGCAAAATACTCACCCAGCCAGCGAGCTTGCTGGTGACCCAGTTCGGAAAGGCGATCGTAATTATCGGTACCGAACGATGCTTGCCCGTGGCGGACAAGGTAAAACTGGGCCATGCGTGTATCCTCGGCTCAAAATAATATTCAACCAGATTAGATTAGCGCCATTAGTTAGTGAAATTGATATTCTTCATCCCCGTGAATAAACACCATTCATTATGGCGCCTCCCTTCAAGACACAGAGGCTGCAATTTTGAAGTTCTATGCCCTGTTATCGAAAGTGCCACAATATTTTGGGGCCAGCCTAGAAGAGCAGAACGGCGGGGTAACCAAGCCCAGAGGAGATGAGCTTGTTTAGGAGAGGCAGCGCACCAACTGCCGGTTAAAGCGCCTTCGCACTCAATGGTTTCTTCATCACGCTTTGTCGTGCCACCAGCAACGCTCTTTCCTTAACGCTTACCCTCTCCCAGCACCACTATGAATAGGGTTTCGCACTGATTACCAGGGGCCGACAAGCCGGTTAACAGGTCACGCTGCTCAGCGGTATGTGTTATGCAAGCCCATCAGAATCGCTCTCACCGGCCACCCTAGGCTATTGTTTATTAATAATTTCTTCCTAAAAAACCGCTTGCTTCTAATGTTTAAAATAGCGTCAGAGATACACCATTGGCCACACAGCAAGCCATGACATATTTTTCGCCCTTAATGGCGCCTTTCATCCTTTACGACTGATTAGGTCACCCACATACTCCTTCTTCTAAAAGACATTTTGGAGAGTGGATCTCGGCTGCTACTTACCGGGCCACCAACGGGAAAGCACTATGAGCAAACAGCAAACCACCCTTGAAGAGCTGCAGGCGAACATTGGCAAAAGCGTTGGCACATCCCAGTGGCGTACCGTCGACCAGCAACGCATCGATGGCTTCGCTGAACTCACCGAAGACCCGCAATGGATCCATACCGACCCGGAGCGCGCCGCCAAGGAAAGCCCCTTTGGTGCCACCATTGCCCATGGCTTTCTGTCTCTGTCAATGCTATCGGCCATGGCTATGGACGTACTGCCTACCATCAAGGGGCAAGTCATGGGCATCAACTATGGCTTCGACAAGGTCCGCTTCATGAACCCGGTCCGCGAAGGAAGTAAGATTCGAGGATCCTTCACTTTGATGGAAGTGAAGCAGCGCTCTGACCAAGAATGGCAGCTGCGACACGGTGTCAAAGTTGAAATTGAAGGTCAGGAAAAGCCTGCCTTGATGGCGCAGTGGTTAAGCCTGGCGGTAGTACCGAGTTAAACGTTCAACGTTTAAATCGCAAGAGAACGCGCTATTAAGCTGAAACATTCCGCACATTAGTGCCTGTTTCACGGGGTGACAGCCCGTCACTCGACAATGCCGTTACTTGCGTTTCAACTTTGAATTTTGCACTTTTCAACTCAAAAAATTTAGAGAGATAACCCATGACAATCCGTTTTGATAATCAGGTGGCCATCGTCACCGGCGCGGGCAATGGCCTGGGCAAATCCCACGCGTTGGAACTGGCTAAACTCGGCGCCAAAGTGGTAGTGAACGATTTCGGGGGCGCTCGCGATGGTAGCGGTGGTTCCAGTGAAGCCGCCGAGCAAGTGGTTGCAGAAATCAAGGCTGCCGGTGGTGACGCTATTGCCAACGGTGCAGACGTTTCCGACATGGCTCAGGTCGAAGCCATGGTAAAACAGGTGATGGATACCTGGGGTCGCATTGATGTGCTCATCAACAACGCGGGCATCCTTCGCGACAAGAGCTTCGTCAAGATGACCCAGGACGACTGGGATAAAGTCGTGGCGGTTCACCTCACCGGCTCAGAAATCTGCAGCAAGGCCGTTTGGCCGATCATGCGCGAACAGGGCTATGGCCGCATCGTCATGACCTCCTCTGCCTCCGGCCTGTATGGTAACTTCGGGCAGGCCAACTACAGCTCCGCCAAGCTGGCAGTGGTCGGGCTGATGAACACCCTGTCTTTGGAAGGTGAAAAGTACAACATCAAGATAAACTGCATTGCTCCTACCGCCGCCACTCGCATGACTGAAGACCTGATGCCGCCTAAAGTGCTGGCCATGCTGGAGCCAAAGGAAATCACCCCGGCGGTGCTGTTCCTGGCAAGCAACGAAGCCCCTACCCATCGCATCCTGCTGGCTGGCGCTGGTTGCTACGCCATGGTACGTATAATGGAAAGCGAAGGCGTTTACCTGAATGACGAAGAGCGCAATGCGGATGGTATTGCCGCCCACTTTGAACAAATCGGCAATATGGATAACGCGAGCGAAATAATGACCGGTGGCGACCACGTAACCAAAATTCTAACCATGGTCGCCAAAGCCAAGGGCATCAAGCTGGGTTGAATCAAACGCCACTCAGTATTACCGAATGGGAGGCGAGGACAACCGCCTCCCACTCAACCCTGGCGGGACTACAGCGCAGCGATTACTGTGGGCCCGCAAACCATGCCATATAAAAAATAGTCAGCGGCTATCGTGCAACATGGGCCTAGCCTCTTGCACCTCTCTCAAGCTACCGCTACTCTTTAGCCTTAAATGAAGCACATTCAAGAGACATAACTATGCACGCAGCACAGTTCAACACACGCACCCTGACTGGCCTGATGGCCGGTATGGCGGTGTCTGCTGCGTCATATTACGGGTATTGGTTTAGCCGCTCGCGCGCCTGATTGATACTCAGGCGCGCCCGCTAAGGGACGCCTGCCGAACACATCCAACCCCGGCCGGTAACCCGCCCGGGGTTTTTTATTGGCTGATATACAGCCGCAAACAACAGACAGCACCAAGAGGCCAGTAGCATGTATCGCTATCAACCGAACGATCTGACAACCCGATTTAGCCGCTGGCCTAACCTGCACAGCACAGAACAGCGATCGACGAATCACGCGCGACGATAACGCGCCGCCGCAATAAGGGAACACCATGCAACAGGTAAGCACACAACATATCGAAAACGCCGCCAGCCTAATCCAAGAGCGCCAGGCGACCCCACGCCGCAGCCAGCCGCTGCCCTCCCCTGCGGTACTGCGTGAGCGCTTGCCGGTGAATACCGCACTCGCCGCACACATTGAGCAGCACCGTCAGACGATTCGCAATATTCTCAATGGCAAAGATTCACGTCTGCTGGTAATCACCGGGCCATGCTCACTTCACGACCCTAAGTCCGCCTTGGAATACGGGCACCGTCTAGCAGAACTCGCGGCTCAGCTGGACGACAAAGTCTTCATTGTGATGCGAGCCTACGTGGAAAAGCCCCGCACCACTGTGGGCTGGAAAGGCATGCTCTACGACCCACATCTAGATGGCAGCAATGATATCGCCACTGGCCTGAATGTGTCCCGCCACCTGTTGCTGGACTTAGCCCGGTTAGGCCTGCCGCTTGCCACCGAGCTGCTGCACCCCATGGCTGCAGATTACCTAGGCGACCTGCTTAGTTGGGCCGCCATCGGGGCACGCACCACAGAATCCCAGATCCACCGGGAAATGGTCAGCGGCCTGGCTCTGCCTGTGGGTTTCAAGAATGGCACTGACGGCAGCATTGACGTGGCCTGTGATGCCATGGGCGCGGCGATCCATCCTCACACCCACTTAGGCATGGATGAACACGGCCACAGCGCGCTGCTACAAACCGCCGGCAATCTGGATACCCATTTGGTGTTGCGTGGCGGCCACGACGGGCCCAACTACGATGCCAACAACGTGCAACGCGCTACTGCCGCCCTCAAGAACAAAGGCTGTAACCCACGCCTGATCGTGGACTGCAGCCATGCCAACAGCGGTAAAGACCCGTTACGCCAGCCTGCTGTGCTACAAAATTTGCTGCAACAACGAGCTCAAGGACAAACCGCCATCGCCGGAATCATGCTGGAAAGCCATCTCCACGACGGTAAACAAGGCCAAGGGAAACCGCTTCAGCATGGCCTGTCCATCACTGATGGCTGCCTAGGCTGGGACAAGACCCGCGCCGCACTCTGCGCGATTGAATAACACCAAACACCGGGCCTCCTGCCATTGCAGGAGAGGCCTGGCAGTCACTGGCCATGCAACACGCTAGCGACCATGCTAATTTGAAAATACATTTTCACCTATACACCAAGGAAGCCCCATGCTCAGTAATTTGACCCTCGACCAACTGATCACAGCCTTCGTGCTGTTTCTTACTGTCATCGCCACCGTGGCGTTCATCGTCTACCTGAAAAATCGTTCAGGTAACGAATAAGCTCAGGGTCACGAATACAGCAGTGACCCCGTCCCCATCTTGATCACGTTACCGCCAATGCGACAGCGCACCTCTTTGCCCGGGCGCTTATCGAATTCTGCATGGAGAATGCTTTTACGGGTTTCATGGCTACCCCGATCCACAGACAGGGTATGGGTACCGGGCGCCGTCTCGCCCTGTTCTGCCAGGTAGGCAATAAACTCCGGCATCACCGCACCAATCGGCGGAAACGCATCACGGGGCAGCGAGGGGTTTAGCAACCGACCATGAAATTCCGTAAACCCGGTAATGGTTCCCGGAGCGAATAGAAAAAGCTCCGAGGTATAAACACCACCGAACAGATCCGACCAGCGATCCGGGTTAAGGCTCGCCGCCAGTACGTGTTCCGGTTTAGTAAAGGGCACGATCAGCGTGGGCTTGTCCACACTCACCACCATCGGCTTGTACTTACTGAACGAAATATGTTTTTCGTCAATGTTCAGCGCCGCCGCCAAACGAGGAACTTCTGGAGTGTAGCGGTCGATTGTCGGATTCAGCACTCGCGCAAACTGAATCGCCCCCGGCGAGCTATCGCCCTTATCAATAAAACTCTCAATCAACTGCTCATTTTGTTTCAGCAGAAACGATGCAAATTCCCCTTCATCTTTTGTCAGCCCCATTTCATAAGCGACATAAGACGCTGCCAGAATGGTGTGGGCACCGAATAGTTGTTTACCCTTACTATTAAACACCGTCACCGGCGAAGCATCATTTCCCGGCTCGATAAACACGGTTTCAGTTTGCTGAAACTCACCGGCAATAGCCGTTTTACTGGCATCACTACTGTTGGCCGAATCCAACATCACCACTGGCACCTGAGTGCCCTGAAATGGTGCGCCAGCAAATACATCAAGCAATGAATAATTGAGAGCCATCATCCTCACCTTTTTATGATTTTCTCACTTGACTATGCAGCAAGGAAAAAAGAATGCAATCAGCAAGAGAGGAAATAATGGCAAATGGAAAAAGATTATTTGCACAGGCGGAAGGCTCTAATCAGGCACTCAAGCAGGCCTTAACGTTGAAGCAAAGATTCAGGAAATAGCCCCTTCACGGGCCCACTCGCAACGCACCCGTAAAGGCGCGTCAGAGGGTGCGTGGTACGCGTCGGCACTATCCCACACGAAGGTATGAAACCCGGACAATTCAGTTTCCAAGTGCACCACCGCATTCACCCAGTACATATTCTTGAGCAGAGATTCAAATTTAGCGATCCAGTGCTCCCACTCGTACTCCACCGCACGGTAAGACATACCGAAATGAATCACCTGAGTCTGGAAGGTGCCGCCCATTAAGTCGTCTCCGGGTACGCAAAACATTTCCCGACACAGAAACGGCCATTCGTCTGCCTGCGGTAATTGCCGAATGGCCTTGCGGTTTTGAAAACAACTCGTCTTACGCTCCTGCAAATTACCAAACGGTAAATGCTTAATGCAGCCGTAAACGATGGATTCATTATCCAAAAAACACCCCAGGGAAAATCAGCCACGAACTCTAGCTTACCGCGACAAGTAACAATCAAGCACCATTCAAATCAAACCCTGTCATAAGGCAGGGAGTTTTCCTACCATTCCAAACCCATCACTTGTCGCTATTACCTTCCACAGCCCTGCATTTGTTGCTCATATCGGTTCGCCATGGAGGCGGTGCGCTGGGCGGCGCCTTTCATCCATTTGTTGTTTTTCCAGGTGCCGCGGGCATAGCCGCCGTGGCCGGCGTAGTAGTTCAGATAAAGGTTGTAGGTATCGTTACGGGCCACGCCATTTTTCTTGTAACTCTGGTAGTGATACCAGCCGACAAATCGCACCGCATCCTTGAAATCATTGCGCTTTACGCCACGGCGACCGGTGGCGTCTTTGTACCAATTCCAAGTGCCGTCCAGCGCCTGAGGATAGCCATAGGCCGACGACGGGCGTTTCCAGGGGATAAAACCCAGTAGCTTGGTGCGCGGCGGTTTCGCTCTAGCATTAAACCCCGACTCTTTGTAGATCGTTGCCATCAGCACGGGCACCGGCACCCCGTACTCTTTTTCCGTGTTCTTGGCGTATTTGTACCAGTTATTGAACCAGCCCCCCCGCTGATCAAACACCGCACAGACATTATCTGTATGCGTCGGTGTGGCAGCACAGCCACTCAGAAATAGTACTACCAAAAGCAGGGTTAGCCAGACTTTCATAACGCTCCCGGATCAATACCGTGCTGGTTCAATAGGGACAGTAGCGCAGCTTCATCGCATACCTCAATGCCCAACGATTCCGCTTTCGCCAGTTTGGAGCCCGCAGATGCACCTGCCACCACCATGCGAGTATTTTTAGACACCGACCCAGCCACTTTGGCGCCCAGCTGCTGTAGGGCCTGTTTAGCCTGATTCCGGGTAAACTGCTCAAGCGTCCCGGTCAGTACCCAGGTCTGCCCTTCTAAAGGCTGACTTTCCATTTCCTGGGGGGCACGGGCAGCCATATCAGCAACCTTTTTTTCCGCATCCTGCAGCCGGCCTCGCCAGTCATTTTCCGCCAACGCCTTGGCCAGCTGTGTCATAACCCCGGAGCGTACGCCCTTGGGTTCGGCGCCCGCCCCTTCAGCCGCCGCCGCACTCAATTCAGTGACCGTGCGGAAATCGCTACCCAAGATGTCCAGTGACTTGTCACCAATCCCTTCAAGATTCATGCCCAATCGCTTGGCGGACTTTAACAATTGCGCCAACGTCAGACTTTTCACAAAGGCAGCAGACGGTACTCCGCTGGCCTGTGGGCTCACCCCCTGCGCCAACAAACCGTCGATCACCGCCTCGTTATCACTTTCGGCAAAGAAAGCACCGATGGCCTTGGCCACTTCCAGACCCACATCCGGCACCGCCAGCAACAACAACAACGGAGCATGGCGAATGCTATCCAGATCGCCAAAACAGTCAGCCAGATTCTTGGCGGTTTCTTCACCAATCTGTAGGATCCCCAGCGCGAACAGGAAGCGGCCTAACCCCACGGTTTTAGAGGCTTCCAGCGCCGCAATAAGATTATCCGCCGATTTCTCCCCCATGCGCTCCAGGCCCGCCACCTGCTCGGCTTTCAAGCGGTACAGATCGGCCACAGTGGTAATCAGCTCCTGATCCACCAGCGCATCCACTAGCTTGTCACCCAGCCCATCAATATCCATGGCCCGGCGGGAGGCAAAATGCTTGATGGCTTCACGCCGTTGAGCGCCACAGATCAAGCCGCCGGTACAGCGCGCCACCACTTGATCATGGCCACGCAGAATTTCACTACCACACACCGGGCACGACGACGGCAAAGCAATGCCTTGTGCATTTGCCGGACGTCGCTCTGGCAGTGCCCGCACCACCTTGGGAATCACATCGCCGGCCCGGTACACCACCACGGTATCGCCAATGCGAATATCCAAGCGCTGAATTTCATCAATATTGTGTAGCGTGGCATTGCTAACGATCACCCCGCCCACGTGCACCGGTTCCAACCGCGCCACCGGCGTCAGCGCCCCGGTACGGCCTACCTGCCAATCCACACCGTTCAGCACGGTGAGCTCTTCCTGGGCGGGAAATTTGTGGGCGATGGCCCAGCGCGGCGCCCGGCTAACAAAGCCCAGGTCCTCCTGCCAGTCGAAGCGGTTTACCTTGTACACCACACCATCAATGTCGTAATCCAGATGCTCGCGTTTTTCCAGGATGCCCTGATAAAAACGCAGCAAGGCCTCTACCCCGTGACAAACACGAATCTCCGGGTTTACGCGTAAACCCCAGTCGCGTAATGCATCAAGCATGGCCGAATGGGTAGGCGGATGCTCCCAGCCTTCCAGCTGGGCCATGGAGTAGGCATAAAATTCCAGCGGGCGGCTGGCAGTGATGCGAGAATCCAATTGCCGCAAACTGCCTGCCGCGGCATTACGAGGGTTAGCAAAAAGCTTTAGCCCAGCCTCTTGCTGGCGAGCATTAAGCTCCTCAAAGCCAGCGTGGGGCATGACCACTTCACCGCGCACTTCCAACCGCTTAGGCACATCATTGCCACGCAGTTTAAGAGGCACCGAGCGAATAGTTCTGGCATTCACGGTAATATTCTCACCGGTTTGCCCATCGCCGCGGGTGGCCGCCCGCACCAACTCACCGTTCTCATAAAGCAACGACACCGCCAACCCGTCGAGCTTGGGCTCGGCCACGTAATCAATGATTTCGCTCACATCCAAGCGTTCACGAATACGCTTATCAAAGGCCCGTAGCTCCTCATCATCGAAGGCATTGTCCAGGCTCAACATCGGCACTTCATGCTGCACCTGCTCAAACGCATCCAACGGCACATCACCCACCCGCTGGGTGGGCGAATCTGCGGTAACTAGATCAGGGTATTGCGCTTCCAGGTCTTTCAGTGCGCGAAATACCCGATCGTACTCCGCATCCGGCACCGCCGGGTCATCTTGAACATAGTAACGGTAGGACCAGTCGTTAAGCTGATCACGGAGGGATTGTGCTTGCAGGGAAGGATCGTTGTTATTCGTCACAGTGGTCGCAGCAGTGAGAGTTTAGTGATTGAAAAGGCGGGGTGCGTTGAACGCGTAAAGCTTAACGTTGAAACACGGGCTGTCGCCTCGTTATTGGAAAGGCCACGCCAGCGATTTTCAGTAAGGGCGCAGCAAGAACCCAAAAATACAAGTACCGTTGAGATCCGACAATCTACGCTGCACGCCCCCTAAAGCGCCAAGATAGGGCTTGGCTTTTGCTTTTCAACGTTAAACGTTCAACTGCTTTTACACGCTCGGCACCCGTTGGCGCCGTTCGAATTCTTGCACGCGCTGACGTAGGTGTTCCATGGTCTGCGGGGTCAATACGCTGTGCTGTTCATCTTTGAGTTCACCATCCAGTTCCGAAGCCAGCCGTTGGCAAATAGACAGCATCTTGTCCAATGCGCCCCTGGCATCAGTAGGCCCCGGCAGTTTCAGGAAGAATGTCACCCCGGCAAACGTCTTGCTCTCCATGGTATCCAAATCAAAAGTGCCGGGCTCAACCGCATTGGCCATGGAAAATTGCAAATCATCGGCACCGTTCACACTTACATGGCGATGGAAAATATTCATGCGACCATAACGCAACCCCGCTTCCAACAGCATGCGCAGTAAAGCGCCACCGTCAAAAGGCGCACCACGGTGGGCAATCAGGTGTACCACGATCACTTCCAGCACGGGCTGAGGCTCGCGGGGCGTTTTCGGTGCGGCCTTAGGCTCTATCCGTGGCTCTTGGCGAGGCGCCTCACGAGGTTCGGGAGTCGATTCTGGCTGTCGCTCTACTGCCGACGGGTTAGGGGCCGGGGCAACCTCTGGCTGGGGCTCGGGCGCCCCCCCCGGTTGAGGCGCCGATCCTTGCTCGGCTTCGAACAGGCTTTGCTGTTCAGCCGTACGGGTATCTGCGGCCGCTTCATCCGGCTCCATTACCATGGGTGGGCGTTCCTTTTGATCCTCTTCCATAGCACGACGGATCACGCGAGCAGAGCCGATTAGCTCTGGGTTATGGCCGCGGTCTTCCTCTTCTTCCGGTTGGTCACGGTAACGGGGGTCAATGCGCATACGCAGGCGCCCATGCCGCTCTCTGATCATCCGCCGCATACCGTCGACGAGAATCAGCAGGATCAAAATAACCAGAATGCCAATCAATGTTTCTAAGTTCAGGCCCATCGCCTCTTCTTCCTTGCTTGTGCTGAAGCACCGCTATTACAACGGCACCGACTCCTCACATTGCCGCCATTTCGGCCGCTTCTTCCACATCCACTGATACCAGACGGGAAACCCCTGGCTCATGCATAGTGACACCCATCAGAGTAGCAGCCATCTCCATCGCAATCTTGTTATGTGTGATGTAGATAAATTGCACTTTTGCAGACATTTCCGACACTAGGTTACAGAAACGTCCCACATTCGCGTCATCCAGCGGCGCGTCAACCTCATCAAGCAGACAAAACGGTGCGGGATTAAGCTGGAAGATACTGAATACCAGCGACAGCGCGGTCAGCGCCTTTTCCCCACCGGAGAGCAGGTGAATGGTGCTGTTTCGCTTACCCGGGGGCCGCGCCATAATGGTAACACCGGTATCAAGCAGGTCATCGCCAGTGAGTTCCAAATAGGCATGGCCACCCCCGAAAACTTTCGGAAATAGCTCCTGCAGGCCACGGTTAATGCGATCGAAATATTCTTTGAAACGGGCCCGGGTCTCGCGATCAATCTTGCGAATGGCATTTTCCAGGGTGCCCAAGGCATCTTCCAAGTCGTCATTCTGACTGTCCAGATAGTTCTTGCGCTCGGATTGCTGCTGGTATTCGTCGATGGCCGCCAGGTTAATCTGGCCCAGGCGAGAAATCCGCTGACCAATCATGTCCATTTCCTGTGCCCACTGCTGCTCATCCGCCTCGTCCGGCAGGTTCTCCAGCACCGTATCCAGGTCAAAGTTCTGCTCGGCCAGCTGCTCTGCCACGGTTTGCCGTCGGGTGCTCAGGTCCTGCCACTGCATCCGCTTCTGCTCCATGGTGCTGCGCACTTCCTGGGCCTGGCGTTCGAATTGGCCGCGCTGGCCTTCCAGGTTACGCATTTCATGGTCCACGGTTTCCAGTTCACGGCGAGCTTCGGCCAGCTTGTGCTCGGCTTCCAGGCGCACTTCCAGCTTTTCTTCCAGCTGCATCTGTAATTCGGTGCCCGGCTCGTCGCCTTCGTTGGTCTGCTCTTCGAGCAGCGCCTTGCGCTCGGCCATCATCTGCACCTGAGCTTCCAGGCGACTCAAATTCTGTCGCAGCGAATCCGCTTGGGTGCGAGCACCCTGCACCTCCATAGCCAGCTGATGGGACCGGTCACGATCTTGGCGGGCTTTCTGGCGAGACTCATCCAGGCTCAAACGCAATTCGTCCCGACGGGTGAGCAACGCTTCGCGCTCACCGCTGTCGGTTTCCATCGCGTCCAGCGCTTCGGCCAGCACCGCCCGGGCTTCTTTCAGCTGTTCCTGTTCCTGCTCCAGCTGCTCGTTGGTCTCGTCCATTTCTCGGCCGAGACGCTCACGGCGCATGGTAATCTGCTCCAGACGCACCTGACGGGCACTCACCTGAGCATTGATTTCACCCAGCTCTCGGTTAATTCGGCTCGCTTGTCGCTGCACCTCTTCGCGCTCTTCTTCCAGCTCGGAAATTTGCTCGCGGGTGCTTTCTAGCTGCTCTTTCAGATCATCCACGGTGGCCTGAAGAGTCTCAATCTCGCCGACCAACGCCTCCAACTCGCGGCGGCGTTCGAGGATACCGGCTTCTTGGTCTTCCTCTTTCGCCACTTTCAGCCAATCCGGCCCCAGCCAAATACCGTCACGGGTAACCACGGATTCATGGGCCTCTAACTGACTGCGCAGGGTCAGCGCCGCGTCCAGATTATCGGCCACATAGACCCCTGCCAGCAGGCCTTCCGGTGCCTGACCTTCAACATGGTCGCGCAATAGTGTCGCCTTACTACCGGCTGTGGCCTTTACCGCCCCCGGGCTAACCAGCGCCAGGCGGCCGTGGGACAGGTCGTCCAACCAGTCGTTGAGCTGTTCAAAACCACTCACCGCCACCGCCTGAATGCTATCGCCGAGCACCGCTTCCAGCGCCTTTTCCCAGCCCTCGGCCACTTGCAGCTGGTCCGCCAGCCGCGGTTCATCATCCAGCTCATGGCGGGTGAGCCAATCGCTGACCGCGCCATCATCCCCCATGGCCGCTTTCTGAAGAGCCTCCAAGGAGCTGCGTCGGCCCTTCAGGCTTTGCAGCTTTTCGCGGGCCTCATCCAATTGGCGACCCCGGTCACCGTTAGCCCGGCGAAGCTGGTTGATCTCTTCCTGCAGAGATTCGCTGCGCAGTTCGTTTTCTTCCGACTGCCCGCGATATTGCTCAACCTGCTCTTCCAGCTCGCGCATTTCCTGGGCCAGCGGGCCGGCGTCCAGGGATTCCTGTTCTTTTTTCAGCCGGTCAATCCGATCGCGCAAACGCTCCTGGGATTTATCCAGATGCTGAATGCGGGACTGCTCCACCTCCGCCTGACGGCGGGATTCGCCGGATTTGCCGTTAAATTCTTCCCACGCCTGCTGCCAGCTCTGCATAGTCTCTTCAGCCAGTGCCAGCGCTTCGCTGGAGGCTTCCTGTTGCTCGCAGACCATTTCCAGTTCCGGCTCACGCTCCGCCAGAATGGCGTCTAGCTCAGCCACTTTCTCGCTGTCGATGCGCAGGTGTGCATCCGCCTCTTTCCAGCTGGCACGAACTTGGTCCAGCTCTTCGTACAATTGCTGCTTGCGCTCACGCTGATGCTGGATGCTCTGCTCTAGGCGCGCCACTTCTGCGCCCAGGGCGTAAAAATGCTGCTGCACTTCGTTGAAGCGCTCCTGCACCTCGTGGTGCTTCTCGCGCAAACGTTCGACTTCCGCATCCACGTGGCGCTGTTCCGCCACTTTTGCTTCCATGGATACGTCCAACTCGCCAATCACATGGTCCAGCTGCTTAACCTGCACATCCAGCCCTTTCCAGCGCAACGCCTTGAGCTGGGCCCCTTTCAGCCGCTCTTCCTCTTTATACTGCTTGTACTTCTCCGCCGCACTGGCCTGGCGGCTCAGGCGTTCGATTTGCCGTGCCAGCTCATCGCGGATATCAGTCAGTCGCTCTAGGTTCTCGCGGGTGCGGCGAATGCGGTTCTCGGTCTCGCGGCGGCGAGCCTTGTACTTAGAAATACCCGCCGCTTCCTCGATATACACCCGCAGCTCTTCCGGCTTGGCTTCAATCAACCGGGAAATCATGCCCTGCTCGATAATGGCGTAGCTGCGCGGTCCCAGACCGGTGCCTAAGAAAATATCGGCAATATCCTTACGCCGGCACTTGGTGTTGTTGAGGAAATAGTTGGACTGGCCATCCCGGGTGACCTGGCGTTTCACGGAGATTTCGTTGAATTTGCCGTATTCACCGGTGACGGTGGCGTCGGAGTTATCAAAAATTAACTCAATAGACGCCTGGGCTACGGGTTTGCGGGCATTGGAACCGTTAAAAATCACGTCCGCCATGGACTCACCACGTAGGTGCTTGGCGGAAGATTCCCCCATGACCCAGCGCACCGCGTCAATAATATTGGACTTGCCACACCCGTTAGGCCCCACCACCGCGGTGAGGTTTTCCGGAAAATAGGTGGTGGTAGGGTCCACAAAGGATTTAAACCCAGCCAGTTTTATTGATTTCAGTCGCATACGATTGCTGTCTCTACGCCGGCAACGGCAAACGCCCTAGGGGCGCCAATAATGAAAGAGCTAAGTCTAGCGACAACCCGGCCCGAATTCATCCGCCGAGACGCTGAGATTACAATAACCACACCACACCGGGTTATACCGCATCCCAACCCCAGCGCACTGCAAAGAAGTGCAAAACATCGCCTACCGCTCCGTATTCCGATTTTATCCATAGGCACATAAACAGCGCAGAAGGTAAGCAGATAAACAGCATGAGCGATTCACCGCGCCACCGCCCCAAGCAAGTAGGCAAGTAAATAAGCCGCCAAAGACCGTTTGCTCCACCTACTGCTGCCACCACCGACCTGCAAGCATGGCTAGCCACAACGCCCACGTCTTTACCTTGCAGCGCGGGGCTTGTAGCGTGTAGCTGCTTTTAACCGCCAAGGATTAGTCGTGTCCCAGATCGCCGATGCCATTACCTACCTAACCCGCAGCCTAAAACTGGCCCGCAGCCCAGAACTGCGACGCTATGTAATTATCCCGCTGATCTTCAACATTTTAGTTTTCGGGGGCCTGTACTGGCTCAGCGGTAGTTGGATTGCAGGCTGGATCACCGCCGCCACGGCAGACTGGGTGCTAACCGGCTTCTGGAGTTTCCTCAATGGCGCCCTACACTTCCTGATCGATGCCGCAGTGGTGTTGGTGTGGATTTTATTGCTTGGTTTGTTCGCCAGCGTGTTTTCCATCGGTGTGCAGCTGATTGCCGCGCCCTTCATGGGCTTTCTGGCAGAAAAAGTGGATATCCAAATCACCGGCCATCCCATGAACGACGAATCTATCCCCGCCATGATCCTGCGTACTTTCAAACGGGAACTGCGTAAAACCTGGTATTGGCTATGGCGCGCCGTGCTGATTTTGTTTGTAGTCTTAGTGATTTACTTTATTCCGGTGGTCAACGTACTGGCATCAGCCATCTGGTTTTTGTGGTCTGGCTGGTTACTGGGCATGCAGTACATCGATTTCGGCGCCGACAATCGCCAGGTGCCCTTTGAGGTGATGCTAGAACGGCTAAAAGAAAAGCGCTGGCTAGTGCTCACCTTCGGCGCCATCGTCATGGCCCTAACCATGATCCCGCTGGTGAACCTGTTCATCATGCCTGTGGCCGTAATCGCGGGGACCCTAATCTGGGTGGAACAACTGGCGCCCAGCACCCCATCGCCCGGCTCACAGCAAACCATTAACGCCGTAGGCGCTCCCTTGCAAAGCACGCAACTTGCGCAGCAAGAGAATCGCCCGCAGGGCAATCGGGTAGAGCCCTAAACTGTGGGTCCGCTTTTAATAAGCGGACTTTGCTGACCAAGGCTCGGGTTCGCACCGTGGGAAGATCGGCGATTGTGTAACAGTGAAGGTGCCAATACACAAAGGGTTGGCGGCTACCCACAACGGGTATCTCTAGCGCATAAAACCCAGCTCTCTGAGCTGGTGAATCTTGTCGCGGGTGGCGGCGGCATCCTCGAACTCCAGGTTCTTGGCATGTTCCATCATCTTCGCTTCCAGCGCTTTGATTTCCTTGGCCACTTGCGCCGGTGAGCGGGCATCCAGATAATCCGACGGAGACTCGGCCACTTTCTTTTCGCCCTTGTACTTGCGATCAAAACGGCTGCCACCGCTGTCATCCATAATGTCACGAATCTTCTTATTCAGCCCTTGCGGGGTGATGCCATTGGCCTTATTGAAGGCCTCCTGCTTCTCGCGACGACGATCCGTCTCGTCGATAGCACGCTCCATGGAGCCGGTCATCTTGTCCGCATAGAGAATCGCGCGGCCATCCACATTCCGGGCAGCCCGGCCGATGGTCTGGATCAGTGACCGGTCGGAGCGCAGAAAGCCCTCCTTGTCCGCATCCAGAATCGCCACCAGCGCCACTTCCGGCATATCCAGCCCTTCACGCAGCAAGTTAATCCCTACCAGCACATCGAACTTGCCCAAGCGCAGATCGCGAATAATTTCCACTCGCTCCACTGTATCAATATCGGAATGCAGATAACGCACCCGAATACCATGCTCATTCAGGTATTCAGTGAGGTCCTCTGCCATGCGCTTGGTCAGCGTGGTCACCAACACCCGCTGCTCTTTGGCAATGCATTCCTTGGCTTCGCCGAGCAGATCATCCACCTGAGTGGTCGCCGGACGGATCTCGATTTTCGGGTCCACCAGGCCGGTGGGGCGCACCACCTGCTCCACCACCTGCCCAGCGTATTTCTTCTCATAGGGCCCTGGCGTAGCAGACACAAAGACCATTTGTGGCGCCAACAGCTCCCATTCCTCGAACTTCAGTGGCCGGTTATCCATGGCAGAGGGCAACCGGAACCCGAAACTTACCAGGGTTTCTTTACGCGAGCGGTCGCCCTTATACATGGCGCCCAACTGGGGAATGGTGACGTGGGACTCATCGGCAATCAGCAGCGCATTGTCCGGCAGGTAATCAAACAGGGTGGGCGGAGCATCGCCGGGGGCACGGCCAGAAAACAACCGGGAGTAGTTTTCTACTCCATTGCAATAACCCAGCTCCTGCAGCATTTCAATGTCAAAGCGGGTGCGCTGCTCCAACCGCTGGGCTTCCACCAGCTTGTTTTGCTCCTTAAGTTCGGCCAGCCGCTCGGCCAACTCTTCCTTAATCATCTCCACCGCCTTGAGCACGGTTTCCCTTGGCGTCACGTAATGGCTCTTGGGGTAGATGGTGGTGCGGCTAATACGACGAATCACCTCACCGGTAAGAGGATCAAAGATGCTGATGGATTCCACCTCATCATCGAACAGCTCAATACGAACCGCTTCCTTTTCCTCTTCCGCCGGGAAGATATCAATCACATCCCCACGCACTCGGTAAGTGGCGCGGCGAAAATCCATCTCGTTACGGGTGTACTGCAGCTCCGCCAACCGTCGCAACAACTCACGCTGATCAATATGATCGCCGCGCACCAAATGCAGCACCATGGCGTGGTAACTAGCGGGATCACCCAGCCCGTAAATGGCCGACACGGTGGCTACGATAATGGTATCCGGTCGCTCCAGTATCGCCTTGGTGGCAGACAGTCGCATTTGCTCGATCTGCTCATTCACCGAGGCATCTTTCTCGATAAACGTATCGGAGCTGGGCACATAGGCTTCCGGCTGATAGTAATCGTAGTAAGAAACAAAATACTCCACCGCGTTTTCGGGGAAAAACTCTCGGAACTCCCCGTACAACTGAGCAGCCAGCGTCTTGTTCGGCGCCATGATGATGGTGGGCCGGCCCGTTTGCGCAATCACATTTGCCATGGTGAACGTCTTACCCGAACCGGTCACCCCCAGCAGCGTCTGGTGGCCTAGGCCATCATCAATACCCTCAATCAGCTGCGCAATGGCGGTGGGCTGATCACCGGCGGGCTGGTAGTCGGAATGGAGTTTGAAGAGGCTTTCAGACATTTGGGCTTCCTGATGGCTACTGCCCTCCCGACGATAGGAAAACAGCAAAAGTCATGCGTGCAGAATCACCGGGTAGTGTACCAGAGCCAGCAGATCAAATGCGTGATGATCCATGTTGCCCACTGGAGCGGTGGCTCCAGTGAATGGGATTTGAGAGGGAATAGAGACGCAATCGCGGCCAAACGACCGCTCCGACAAAAACGCTTAGCTCCCCCAGCCACCTGTGAGAGTGATCGTTCAACCACGATGGCGATCGAAGAGCGTCCCCATCAGGAAATACGGGACATTGGCACCCGAATCCGGTAAAGTTCCAGCCCCTTTCTGTGTCGATCGGTACGTTAAAAAAAACGTGGCCAATCAACTATCAAGATGAACGAGGAGTGCATGTCCGATATCAGCCTTTCCGACCGCGTACAACGCATCAAGCCGTCTCCCACCCTTGCCATTACCGCCAAAGCCGGTGAACTCCGCGCACAGGGCAAAGACATTATTGGGCTGGGTGCCGGTGAGCCGGATTTCGATACCCCGGAACATATCAAGCAGGCCGCCATTGAGGCGATCAACGCCGGCAAAACCAAGTACACCCCGGTGGACGGCACTCCCGGCCTGAAAAATGCCATTATCGACAAATTCCAGCGCGATAATGGCCTATCCTACGAGCCCGGCCAGGTGCTGGTGTCCAGTGGTGGCAAGCAGAGCTTCTTCAACATGGCATTGGCCCTGTTGAATGACGGCGACGAAGCCATCATCCCGGCCCCCTACTGGGTGAGCTACCCGGACATGGTGTTGGTTGCCGGTGGTGTCCCAAAAATCATCGAAACGGACGTGAACAGCCGCTTCAAGATCACCCCGGAACAGCTGGAAGCAGCGATCACGCCGAAAACCCGCCTGTTCGTGATCAACAGCCCATCCAACCCCTCCGGCATGGCTTATTCCCTGGAAGAGCTCGCCGCCTTGGGTGAAGTGCTCAAGAAACACCCAAACATCATCGTCGCCACCGACGATATGTACGAACATATCCTGTGGACAGGCAAACCCTTCGTAAACATCGTCAACGCCACCCCGGAGCTGTATGACCGCACCGTGGTCATGAACGGTGTCTCTAAAGCCTACTCCATGACGGGCTGGCGCATCGGTTACGCAGCAGGCCCGCAGAAGCTGATTGCTGCCATGAAGAAGGTGCAGTCCCAGTCCACCTCCAATCCAGCCTCCATCAGCCAGGCTGCAGCGGAAGCGGCGTTAGCCGGCGATCAAGGCTGCGTAGACGAGATGGTTAAAGCATTTAAAGAGCGTCACGACTATCTCACCGACGCACTGGATGCCCTACCCGGCGTGAAATGCGCTAAAGGCGACGGCACTTTCTATGCCTTCCCGGACTTCTCCGACGCCATTGCCAACATGGATGGCGTGGAGTCCGACACCGATCTGGCTACCCTGCTACTGGAAACCGCCGAAGTGGCCTTGGTACCCGGTTCCGCCTTCGGCGCACCTGGCTGCATGCGCCTGTCTTTTGCCGTTGGCATGGACACACTGAAGGACGCTATTCGCCGAATTGAGCAAGCATTGGCTAAATAAGCAACAAACGCGCCTCCGGGGTGTTGACGACCCCGAGAGGCGTCACTAATATACGCGCCTCAAGACATTCCGCCTTAGCTCAGTTGGTAGAGCAAATGACTGTTAATCATTGGGTCGCTGGTTCGAGCCCAGCAGGCGGAGCCAAATAAGAGAAGGGCTTATCCATCGGGTAAGCCCTTTTTCTTTGCCCAATATGGGTCGCCCTGCGGTCGACAGTTAATCATTGGCGAATCCAATTGCATTCGCCTAGTTCGAGCCCAGCAGGCGGAGCCAAATAAGAAAAGGGCTTACCCATCGGGTAAGCCCTTTTTCTTTGCCCAATGATGGGTCGCCCTGCGGTCGACAGTTAATCATTGGCGAACAGCCTCCCGCCCTTCACTATCGCTCACTTCCCGCTTTGGTGAAGCAAACCCGTTTGCTCCACAGCCAAATTTCCCTCCATCCCGGTAAAGTGAGAAAATCCGCCACTTGAATGTATTACGAGCTGGAAATGGATAGCAAACCACGTATTGGCTTCATCATTACCAAAGCAGAAACCGGTGGCGCGCAGCGCTGGACACTGGACCAGGTTCGCCTCCTGCAAGACGACATCCACCCTTTTCTGATCACAGGTGAAGAGCAGTGGCTAACGAAAACGCTGGACGCCCTTTCTCCATTCATTTTACCGGACCTACTCAAGCGACTCCCCAGCCCTATGGGCCTTATACGCCTGCATCGCTATATACTGGATAACAGCATTTCTATCCTGGTCGCCAGCTCAGCAAATGCCGGAGTCTACGCGAGGCTAATGAAGCTCTTTATGCCCCGCTTGCGGGTCATTTATATTTCACACGGCTGGTCGTCAATTTACAACGGCGGCAAACTTTCCGGCATATACACGCTTGCCGAACGGCTGCTATCCACACTAACGGACCTAGTCATTAACGTATCGCAAGCTGATGCTCAAAAGTGCCAACAAAAACTCAATATTCCCCAAAGCAAAACGATCACACTCGCCAACCGAACCCCTAAACCGACAAAACAGCCTGCAAACTTACCGCCAAAACCGGTAAAGTTACTGTTCCTAGGGAGACTCGCGCATCCTAAACGCCCCGAACTTCTGATTGAAGCGGTCTCCCATTTTTCACCAGAGCAGCTAACGCTCACCATTGTCGGCGCCGGCCCAGATCAGCAAGCGATTCAAGAAAACGCACCAAACAATGTTTATTTTGCCGGAGAGATTCAAGCATTCGATCAGTTCCACCATTATCATGCCCTTTGTCTTATCTCCGACAGTGAAGGGCTCCCCATGTCCGCTCTTGAAGCCAAGGCCTATGGGTTGCCGCTTCTCATGAGCAATGTAGGAGGGTGTCACGAACTGATCGACAGCAGCGGAAATGGGCTTCTGTGCAACAATACACTGGCCTCAGTTCGCAATGGCATTGAGCAACTGATTACAAACTTGAACAGCATTCAGGCCGCCGCCATGACCACCGCGCAAGATGCATGGCTCGAGCCCGCAAAATCGGACTATTTGAACGCCTATCTAGGCGCAAAATCAGGCACTTAGACTCATGAATTCGCACTTCATACCTGTAGAACCGGCACGTCATACTCGTCTATATGAAAGATTCTTGCTTAACTCGGTGACGGGCCACATTGCGGGTTTATTTATTACTCTGTTCTTCGCACAGCTCCTGGCCCATGGCTCAATTGCAATCCCCCACGACCCGAACCAGCAACTTTCACTGATTATTCTGGCCACCATTTATCTCATTAATGCAATTTTGGTAAAGAAGATCGTTCGCTTCCCCGGCGGCCGCGGCTTTTCCTACAACGCCACTATCACCTTGGCCCTCATAGCCACCGCCATGCTAATGATTCTGGCCTTTCGTCTGGGCTATTCGCGCAGCACGTTGTTTATAGGCTTTGCGCTGTTGCTTTACGTCCAGTTCGCTAACTTCGTAATTAACCGCCGCTACCGCAAGCTGAAATTCGCTTTTCTGCCCGGGGTCCAAATAGTCAATAAAGAAAGAGCCGAAAACATCCAATTTCGTGAGCTCACTTCAACTGAGTTATCTGACACCCGATACGATGCGCTCATCGTAGATACAGATTCAGAAATTGACGACGACTGGCTACGTTACGTGGCCCATCACAGCGCTGCAGGCACAACTATCATCAGCAGCAAAACCCTGAACGAGGCCATCAGCGGGAAAGTCGATCTCAATATGCTTAGCATCCATGACATGGATTCTCTGCAACCCAGCGCAGCTTACGTCATTACCAAGAGACTGATCGATATCACTGCGGTGGTCCTGCTCAGCCCATTCGTCTTCACCGTAGCCTTAATCGTCGCCACCATCATTCGCTTTGAATCCAAGGGCCCGGTGTTCTTCATTCAGGAACGCGTCGGGCAAAAGAATACCCCCTTTCGCATGTACAAATTCCGATCCATGATTCCAGAGGATGACGACACTCCGCGTTTTGCAGATATGGACGAGCACCGAATCACCGGTTTTGGCAGCTTTATTCGGAAGTTCCGCCTAGACGAACTGCCGCAATTTCTGAATGTCTTGAAAGGGGATATGAGCCTGATAGGACCACGTCCCGAGCAAGCCGGTTTCGTAACGCAATTTGAGCAGGAAGTGCCGTTTTATAGTTACCGACACATCGTTAGGCCAGGGATCACAGGATGGGCTCAGGTAAGTCAGGGGTACGCGGTATGCACGGAATCCACTTGGGAAAAAGTTGAGCACGATTTTTTCTACATTAAGAACCTGTCTCTATGGGTCGACATACTGATCGTTATGAAAACTATCAAAACGGTCCTAACCGGTTTTGGTGCCCGCTAAGGGCACACCAGCCCTATGTCTCTCTGATTCAGGAAAAGCAAAACCTGCGCGCGGGCCGGCTGGGCACTTACGCCTGGCTACATTCAACCAGAAACGACTCAAAGCCGTTACCGTCCAACAACAGTGACCATTCCAGAGAATCGACACACGCCGAATAACGCCTCGCATCTTCTTTTTTTAAACGGCTAAGCCCAGTCTCCATTCTATAAAAGCTAGCATCGTATCGGGTCTCAAAATCGCGAACCCAGGCATAATCATTGGTAACAATTCCCAAGCCGGCAGCACAATATTCAAGCACCTTGGTACTCGTCTGCAGATTAAATGGATATACATCAGGGATGAAATTCAACCCGAAACGGGCCTTCACGATCCAGCCAGGCACATCATCGTAAGCCACTGCCCCCGTAACAGTAAGCAAGCATTTCTGCTCCCCCAAACTGTTCAGCCATTCCGGATTATCAAGACTACCGACAACAAGGACCGACAATGACGCATCAAGGCACGCCTTGATGGCTTCAAGTAACCCCTTGCGTCCAACAATCGTACCGCAATAAACGATATCGAATTCCTTTACGTACCCTGCGCTGGCTACATCAAAAAAGCGCTGATGCACCCCCATATCACGTAAAATACCGGGCAAGGAATCAGAAAAACCCAAAACAGATTCGACTTGTTTATTCAGGTAAACCCGCCCTGCCGGCTTTCGATTGAGGCATCGCTTTATGACATCTTTCGCTTGCGCAAAAGGCGGAACGCTTAGGCTATGATACTCATGGATTTCCGGCACTTGGCTTCGCTTCCAGAACGGATAAAACCCCATAAAGTGGTAAACCAAATTATAGTCTTCACAAGCCACACCCTCCCAGGCGCTGTGGGACATCGCCTCGAAATGGATTGACCGGCTTCCTCGTAAATATTCACTGTAGGCATGTAACTCTGGCAGATAAGCCCTGGAATCATGCACACAAGCGATCCTAATACTCATTGTCGCTCCCTACAGGTGCCCGTGGACTAAAGAGGCCCAAGTGGCGGATCAACTCTACACACCTAATATCTTCGCAATACCATTTCTGCAGGTTTTGAATCGCCAATTCAGACAACTCCCCCCGGCCTCCATGGCTACCTTTATGGGACTGTTTGGCATTCTTGGGGAAACAATAAGCCTGCGCATCTCCCTCAAGAAACACAACAAGACCGGCAAGGTAACTGTCGAGCTCCGGCTGCCAACCAACCAGAGGAATTCGGGAACTGAGCGCAGTAAGGTTATCAATAGACCCGAGCCAATCACTATAGTGTGTTCGTACATGACCAATTGCCTGCATTGCCGCCCTAGCGTTCTGGCAGCACTCTGGATCTGAATCGCTCAGGGCTTCGGCCAAGCTGTTTGCAGTGGGAAACAGTGCAAATGCATTGGCTTCAGCGGCCGTCCAAGGAATAAAGTACGCAGGCTTGCCCTGTCGATAACGGCTGTAAAATGCACTAACAAACCGGTCCACCGGATCTCGTAGCACAAAAGTAAACGGATCGTTCTTCGGCAGCCTTTTAACCGTGGTGCTATGCTCATGCAAAACAAACCAGTATTTGCCAACGCGCTGATTGCCCCGAAAAACACGCCCTAATGCTGTACCCCCGGTTTTTCCTATATGAAGAAAATGAATAACCTTGAAGCCGCGTTTTCGCATGAAATATGCGCAAACCCATCTAACGAAAGCCCGGTATCGGCCAACAAAGATACCTTTCATTCGAGCAATAGGATCAGACTTCAAAGCGAGACCTCAACCTTTCGTATTCCGCCTGGTAGCCAAAATGCTCAACATCGTCGCGATAGCGTCGGTAAACCTGATCGACCATTTCCACTGAACTATAATAGTCCTCGTAGTTATAGCCACCAGTTCGGTTAAAGTGGGGGATATCGCCGAATCCATACTTCTGAGTGAAGGCTGGGAAACTACTCTCTATTTCTTCAAGCTTTTCTATTTGCTCAGGCACGACCGGAGAGAGTGTGTGAATAAGATAATGCTGAGCCATAAAGTGTCGATCACTCAATCGATCAGGAATATTACAAATTTTATCGACAAAAACTGAAAATGAATCGGACATTTTCAAGTAACCGCCAAGGTAATCCGCGTATTCAAAACCCACCATTCGTATCTTTTCAAAATCCTCAAATTTGTTGATGTAGGAAGAAACGATTCTGGAGAAAGGGTTTCGCACGTAGGTAAACACGTGGTAACGGTCTGCATCAGGCAAACGCCCTCTAACCGTCAGCTCCGCGACTTTTTGGTTCTGATGGATAGAATAGTTATCCTCAATGTCATCATTAACGATACCCGCCACCATGGATTTCTTAATCGATGAGCAAGCGGCTTTAGAGACCACAAGATAAGCAACATTCTTGTCGCTGATGGCAACAAATTCAGGCTTTTCAATATGGCCTCCAGTCGCTGCCTTCCCCGCATGTAACAGCAGCTTTGCCAGCTTACGAAGCTGGCTATAGAAACCTGTGACAAAGGCGCGCTTAAGCGACCCACTTTCACTCATGACAATCCTCTTTGCATACCAATGCGGATAAATTTTCTAGAAACCAAATACATAACGACATTCTGAACAATCATCGTAATTGAAAAGGCCAATGCAGCCCCTACCTCAGAATAAAGCGGAATGAGCGTAATGCTTAATAAGACACAAAGAATACCGCTGCCCACGATAATATTCCTCAGCACTCGCTCATTACCGGTCATTGCCAACATACCGCCGGAAACCCCCGCAGTCACATTCACTAATTGTCCAACAGCGCAAATTAAAACTAAATTGACCGCAGGCAAATAGTCCTCTCCAACGGTCATCGTAATTAACATTTCAGGTAACGCCACTATCAAGATAAACAGCGGAGCCGCAATAACCAAGCCTATCAATGAACTTTCCCGTAACCCACTTGCGAGCCCGGGAAAGTCCTGTCGATTCATTGCATTAGCCAGCTGGGGAGACACTACACTCTTCACCGCAATCAGAGGCAAACTAACAATAGATGCAACTCTTTGCCCTAAGGCTAACCATGCCAACTCATTAGGGCCACACCATATCACTGCTAGGATTTGGCTAATCCAGATAATCATTTCAGAAAACACAGCCGCCAACCAAAAATGCCGGCTCATCAATAGCATTTCCTGTCGCGCTTTTTTCTCCGGAAAACCTGATTGGCGATCTGGCCAGAACAAAGCCAAAGCCAGAACCAGTGAAACCAGACTGGCAACCAGAAAGGCAACCGCCGCATCAGCCGCATCAGCAACCTGAAAAACAGAAATCAGAAGAATAAAGACAACAAACGGAGAGGTCGTCGAAAAGAAAATGCCCAGCGAGCTTTTTCCCTTTGCAATAAGAAATCGGGTTTGTAGAAAAAGTAAACTAAACGGCACCACCGCCATTAGCATGTACGTCAAAACCCAGCGTTTATCCTCAGAAAAACCGGGGAAAATCCAGAGTCCCACCACAGCATTGGCGACAATGAAAAAGGAAACAGCGCCAACCAAGCACAGCGAAAACCACTGTTGCTGGTAAAGCGACCCTTTATTTCCCTCTGAATAGGCAATAGCACCCAGTTTTAGAGCACTGTTATCGGTACCCATTCGCACGATCACCGAAGCAAGCATCAATAATGCAACACTCCAAAGAAAAATGCCGGCCTCGTCCGCCGGCAACTTCCGTGCAACAAGTACATTCATTGCCAACATAGCAACAGCCCCGATACCTCGAACAAACAGAGGGCCAAGGTACTTCTTTAATAAGGGAACGAAACGATGCAGCAATGTATGCCTATCCGGTTTAACCGCTAACAAAAAGGAACGCCAGAATCACCGTTAACGATGACTCTTTGGCTTGGCTAATAACCACTATCCACGCCACGGGTTGTTACATAACCACTAACGCCGACAGAACCGCCGGTACTATCCATCAATACCCGTTTGGATTTTTTTCCTGCCAGCGCCAGTGGTCCTCACACATTGCCTCAACGCCTCTAGTGGCTTCCCACCCCAACACTTTGCTGGCATGAGCAGGATCCGCGTAACAGGTAGCCACATCTCCCGATCGACGTTCCACAATCTGGTAGGGAACGTCTCGCCCGCTGGCCTTAGAAAAGGCCGCAATCATTTCCAGCACACTGTAGCCTCGCCCGGTTCCCAAATTCACCGTCAGCAGACCACGATCGCCCTCTAAAGCCTGCAGTGCCGCCAAATGTCCCTGGGCTAAATCCATCACATGGATATAATCCCTCACTCCAGTGCCATCCGGCGTCGCATAATCTCCACCAAAAACACTCAGCTGTGCTCGCTTGCCAATGGCAACCTGCGCAATAAACGGCATGAGGTTATTGGGAATACCATTAGGGTCCTCACCTATTTCGCCACTTTCATGGGCGCCCACAGGATTAAAATAGCGCAGTAACGCCACCTGCCACCGGTTATCGCTGGAGTAGAGATCACGGAGCATATCTTCAATGTGCAACTTACTGGCACCATAGGGATTGGTCGCACTGAGAGGAAAGTTTTCCTTAATGGGCACAGAGGCCGGGTCACCGTACACCGTTGCCGATGAGCTAAATACCAGAGTGCGTACCCCTGCCCGTTCCATGGCTTCCAACAAACGTACCGTGCCAACCACATTGCAATCGTAGTACTGCAACGGCTTCTCAACCGATTCACCCACCGCCTTCAGGCCGGCAAAATGGATCACGGAATCGATATCATGGTCGGCGAAAAGTCGATCTAGGCAATCCGCATCGCGAATGTCGCCTTTAATGAAAGTCAGCTCACGCCCAGTTAACTTTTGGACACGGCGTAGGCTCTCCTCGCTGCTATTGGTGAGGTTATCAAGCACGACAACCTCGCGCCCAGCTTCAAGCAGCAACAGCACCGTGTGAGAGCCGATATAACCGGCTCCGCCGGTGACCAATACTTTGCTCATGATTCATCATCCTGTTCCAAGGTTATCACCTGAGCTGCCACCACCCATTTCGCAGGCTCCACCCATTGAAATTAAACAGCCAAGCCAATCGTAGAATTAACCCACCGCGGCCATCGCTTTGCTTACGTTAACCTCGAACAAGTTGCGAATTCGGCCTAGGGCTTCATCGTTATCTGCCTCAAAACGCAACACTAACTTCGGCGAGGTATTGGAGGCCCGACACAGGCCCCAACCATCGGCATAATCCATACGAATACCGTCAATTACACACCGCTCACCGTCACCAAACGGGGCGTGCTCTTGCAGGTATTTCACAATGGCAAACTTATTATCATCTGTCACATCGATATTGATCTCAGGTGTAGTACACAATGAGGGATAACGGGCAAACAACGCATCGGCATCGCCATCGAAACGGCTAACAATGCCAAGAAGTCGTGCTCCAGCCACCAAGGCATCATCAAAGCCGTACCAATCTTCAGCAAAAAAGATATGCCCACTCATTTCACCCGCCAACAAGGCCCCTGTTTGCTTCATTCTAGCCTTGATCAAGGAGTGTCCAGTTTGCCACATCTCCGGCTCGCCGCCTGCCTGACGAATCACATCAAACAACGCCCCCGTACATTTCACATCAAAAATGACTTTTGCACCGGGATGCCTGCTCACCATATCCTCTGCCAGCGCCATTAGCAGAATATCCGGATACACCACCTCTCCAGCAGGTGTAATAACCCCAACCCGATCGCCGTCACCATCAAAAGCCAATCCAAGATCTGCCTTTTCTGCTTTTACGCTAGCAATTAAATCCTGCAAATTGTTAAGGTCACCCGGGTCTGGGTGATGGTTCGGGAAGGTGCCGTCCACGTCAGTGAACAGCGGCACAACCTCACACCCTAACGCCTCAAGCACTTGCGGTGCCTGTAAACCAGTGATGCCATTGCCACAATCCACAACCACCTTCATAGGTCGCGCTAGGCTATGGGCGCTCAAAAACGCAGCCTGGTAGTCCACCAGCACATCCTGCTCACGATACTCGCCCTGCCCTTCAGCAAAGCGCTGATCTACAATTCTGCGATGCAACGCCTGAATGCGTTCACCCGAGAGTGTCACACCGTCAATTACAATTTTAAAACCATTGTAATTGCCCGGGTTATGGCTACCAGTCAGCATCACACCGGAATTGAGCCCCTCAATATGATGCGTTGCAAAATACAGCACAGGCGTCGGTACCAACCCCACATTCACTACCGTGCACCCGGTGGACTGAACACCCTCACTCAAGGCCTGCAACAAAGCGGGACCAGACAAGCGCCCGTCTCGCCCTATAGCGATGGCCGTCTGTCCTTGAGCTTGCACCTCGGACCCAATCGCCCGACCAATTTCATAAGTCCATGCATCCGTGAGCGTTTCGTTATAAATACCGCGAATATCGTAAGCACGAAAAATCGAAGCGGGAATGGGGTGAGTCATTAATGTCATCCTTGTAAGGCACAGAGCACACAACCAGCTGGCACAGCATGATAAGGGAGGGCTCTGTCCATTTGCATTCGTGTTTAATGTTATTGCGTCGCTTGCTTGCACGCGATATGGCGCGCTAACGACAGTGAGGAATCATCCACCTCATGGGCGCCATCAGGGTCCGCCAGAACCGCCAACATATCGGTGGCAATCACCTTACCCATCTCCACGCCCCATTGATCAAAAGGGTTAATTCCCCAAATCACCGCTTGGGCAAACACCTTATGCTCATACATGGCCAGCAAGGAGCCAAGGGTTCTAGGCGACAACTCATCCAGCACCAGAGTGGTGCTGGGCTGATTACCCCGATAACGCTTGTAAGCAGGCAAAGCCAACGTTGAATCCAAAGCCTGCTCGCCAAACGCCAACAAACGCGATTGAGCCAGGCAATTGGCGTTAGACAGAGCATGCTGGCCTTCCAATTCCACCGCCGCACCCGAATGTGCGCTTTCGGTATAGCGCCGTGCGGTCATCAAAAACTCGCACGCCACCGGCTGAGTACCCTGGTGCAACAACTGGAAAAAGGCATGCTGTGCATTCGGGCCAACCTCACCCCAAATCACCGGACAGGTGTGGTAATCCACAGGGTCGCCATTACGCGACACACTCTTCCCGTTAGACTCCATCTCTAACTGTTCTAGATAAGCAGGCAGATATTTTAAACGGCCATCGTAGGGCAGCACTGCACGGGCGCGGATATCCAGAAAATTGATATTCCACACATCCACCAAAGCCAACATAACCGGGATATTCTCTTGCCATGGGCGCTGGCGAAAGTGGAGATCCATGTCATGGGCACCCGCCAGCAACTCACGGAATCCGTGCATCCCCACGGTAAGCGCAATGGGCAACCCAATAGCAGACCATAAAGAATAACGCCCGCCCACCCAATCCCAGAACTGTAGCTGGTTAGCCGATGGAATCCCCCACGCGGACATCTTGTCCGGTTGTGCGGAAATACCAATAAAATGGCAACGCAGCATCGCTTCGTTATCCATTTCAAGCTCCAGTGCACGGGCCATCCAGCTACGTGCCGTATTAGCGTTGTGCAACGTATCCACAGTAGTAAAGGATTTAGACGACACCAGCACCAGTGTCGTGCGCGGGTTCAGTTCCTGAAGCACCTGGGAAATCTGGCTGCCATCCATTGACGATGCGAAATGAAGGCTGGGCCGCACTTCTCCCTCTGCCAAGGGCGCCGAATTCAGCGCGAATGCCGCCATTAACGGCCCCAATTCAGATCCCCCAACGCCCACATTAACCACATCCGTAATCGCATCGCCCAATACACCCCGCCACTGGCCTTCCAACACGCGCGATACGATAGAGTCCATGATCTCCAGCTGGGCATGAACCTCAGCAGCCTGATCAGACGGATCACGGAGCAACCAGTGCTTGGCACTGCGGTGCTCGGTACAGTTCACCTCTGCCCCGGAAAACAACGCCTCACGCCAACAATCAAGGCCCCGTTCATCGGCCAAACTCACCAGTAAATCACGAGCATGAGACGACACCCTCTGCTTGCTCAAGTCTACCAAGAGACCATCGCTCTCAAGGCAGAAATGGGCACACCTTCCCGGCTCTTGAACGAAAAAATCAGACAAATGCAAAGAGCCTTCCTCACGGGCAAGGCTTTCAAGCTGCAGCCAGACCGAACTCTCGGTTAGATCATTTTGTTCAGGCAACATGCCTAGCTCCGCCCAATTCCACGATATTCCAGCCCCTGTGCCTTAACAAATGCAGGGTCATAAATATTACGGCCATCGAGAATAAGTCCGGTCCGCATCTCTTGTTTCAAACGTTGCCAATCTGGGCTCCAATAAGGCTTCCACTCGGTAACTAGCATCAATGCATCGGCGCCCAGGGTGGCCTCGTAGGGGGTGTCACACAGCAACAGTTCTCTATTTTGCTTCTCAGCCCAGCGTTTCAAATCGGGCAAGGCCTTGGGATCATGCACAGCCACGTCCACACCCTGCGCCCATAACGCTTCTATAATCTTCAAGGCAGGCGCGTTTTCTACCCGGGGTGTGCCCGGCTTAAAGGACGCCCCCCAGATCGCAACCCGCTTACCTTTTACACAGCCGTTGCAGTACTGCCAAAACTTGCGAAAAAGAACTTCTTTTTGCCGCTCATTGGTATGCAACACCTGCTCTAGTAACCCAGGCTCCGCAGCTTTCTGCTGCTGAGCATCCAGCAAAGCCAGTACATTACTGCTCAAGCCAGGCCCGCCAAATCCACAGCCAGGGTAAAGGTAAGCCTCACCGATACGAGAGTCTGCCCCCATTGCGACGCGTACCGCATCAATATCCACGTCCAACGACTCCGATAAGGCGGCCATGTCATTCATAAAACTGATTCGGGTAGCCAAAATGCCGCTGATAGCGAGTTTTGCGAACTCCGCCTCCCGCAGGCTCATCACCTGAAGAACATCTTTACGCCGATTGAAAGGGCGAAGCAGCTCACGCATCAGGGCCTCGCCTTCGCGTTCATAACACCCCAGCAAAATACTCTCAGGACGAGTAAAGGTCAGGAAAGCATTCCCCTCCTGAATCAAATCTGGCAAAGCCACTAGAGCCGCATCATAGCCTGCAGACAATAAGTATTGCCGCAATCGTTCCGCTACCCCTACGGGCCCCACGGTCTGATTCACCACCAATCGACAAACCCCAGGCTTTACATCAACGTCGAGAATATCCTCTGCCAAGGTTTCGCTGCCTGGTGATAAAGCAAGAAACACCACCTCAGAGAGGGAGAGATCAACCGCGTTCTGTCCTCTTAACAAAGGAACCAAACGGCCCGCGTTGATCTGCTCAACATACAAGCGGTCCAGCCCTTGCTCGCTAAATAACGGTCGCTCTTGATTTAGCTGCTCATGCTCCTCTATACCAAATACGTACCAAGCTACCTGATGCCCGGTCTGAGCAAGCGCCGTTGCCGTTACTTGGGCGCATAACGTGTCGCCATAAACAGCCACCTGCATATCACCAAACCCTTCGCGTTATCCTCATACGATAGACACCTGCAAGAAAAGTACCTGCAGAGCCCAATAAAACATCCCACATTAGTGCTGGCTAGCTTCGGCCATCATGACTCTGGCATGCTCGCCCAAATCTGGGTGTCGCGCAGCATAATGGAATATAGCGCGCAAATAGCCCACCTTGTTACCGCAATCGAAGGTCTGACCACGCATGGAATAAGCTTCCACAGGGCTTTGCTTAATTAATGTTGCAATCGCATCGGTGAGCTGAATCTCGTTACCTGCCCCGGGTTGTGTCTCGGCAAGAATGGCCATGATTTCACCGGGGAGAACATAACGGCCCACAACGGATAACCGAGACGGAGCCTCATTAATAGGCGGTTTTTCTACAATGGCGCGCATGGCCGCAGAATCACCAGCTTTGGGGGCATCCCCCTCCAGAGCCACGATTCCGTATTGATCAACCCTCTGAGCGGGAACCTCTTCCACCATAATTTGGGCGGCAGACGTATCATGGTAACGGCGGACCATAACCGCCAGATCCTCTTCTATATCCTGGCAATCCACCAACACATCAGGCAGCAACACCGCGAAAGGCTCATTGCCTATCACCGGGGCGGCACAGGCAACCGCATGCCCCAGCCCCAGGGCGTGATGTTGACGCACAGAAATAATATTTACATCCGCAGGAAGGATATTCTGCAGCGCATCCAGCAAAGCCGTTTTGCCTTTCTTTTCAAGCTGATGCTCTAGCTCAAATTGGGTATCAAAATAGTCTTCAATCGCGCTCTTAGAAGAATGAGATACCAATACAATATCTTTGATCCCTGCTCGAACCGCCTCCTTTACCACGTACTCAATAGCCGGTCGGTCCACAACGGGCAACATTTCCTTCGGAATCGACTTAGAAGCCGGCAACATGCGCGAACCAAAACCCGCCACCGGTAACACTGCTTTTCTAACCATTATGCCCTCTCTTAACCACGCACCGCCCAAGGCTTAGTACCAACAATCCGATAAGTGCGCCCGCCACATTACCGGCCATATCGCTCCAAGTGGCGGAACGCCCCGGAATCCATATCTGTACCACTTCAATAACGGCCCCAAGAGAAATGATGGCCATAAGAACAATTAAAACCGGAGCCCCAAGCCATGCCAACAACAAGGCAATCAATGCACCAAAAAAAACATGCGCGTACGCATCCACATTGCCCAAATGAAGCAACTGACTAATCGACTCCCTTAATTCTCCTGGCAGTAATGCACCCAAAATAAAAATTGTCACACTGAAAATAAGAAATAAAAGAGACCGCTTTTTACGCTGCATGGCATTCCAAGATTAATCACTTCCAAAAAGATCACGGGTGTAAACCTTGTCAGCCACCCCTTCCAGTTCACTCACCATACGATTAGAAACAATCACATCACAGGTTTGAATAAACGTTTCAAAATCGCGAATCACCACCAAATTAAAAAACTCCTCTGCCTGTGCCAAATCGTAATTAGCCACTAACTGCTTGGTATCTTTGGGCAAACAATACCCCCCATAACCAAAAGAAGGATTGCTGTAATGCCCCCCAATCCGCGGATCAAGGCAAACCCCATCAATGATCTGACGGGTATTCAAGTTATGGATAGCGGCATAGCTATCCAGCTCATTGAAATAGGCCACCCGCATAGCCAAATAAGTATTGGAAAAAAGTTTAATCGCTTCTGCCTCGGTTGAATCTGTGAATATCACAGGAGGCGCAACGGTTTCCGCCCCCTGAACAAGCAAGTCAGCAAAAATACGAGCAGCCTCACACTGGGCCCCTACAATGATTCGAGAGGGGTGCAAATTATCATGCAGGGCTTTGCCTTCCCGCAAAAAATCTGGAGAAAAGATGAGATTTTCAACACCAAAACGTTCCCTCAGCGTCTTCGTATAACCCACCGGCACAGTCGATTTAATTATTACGGTAGCGCCGGGGTTAATAGCCTGCACATCACTAATTACCAGCTCGACACTACTCGTATTGAAATAGTTTGCCTTTACCTCATGGTCAGCAGGAGTTGCCACTACGGCGCTGTTCCGGGCCAGCAACACCGCTTGGATAACCCGGCAAACCCATCCATCGTCACAGAATAACGCTTAAGCTAAATATTCTGGCCGCGCAAAAACTCAAACTGAGCGGTATTCTACGATCCACAGTTTACAAAGGCACCGCCAACATAGCCAAAAGAGGCTAAAGGTGGAAGGCTTACCTTACCGCCTTATTGAAAGACACTATGTTGCATTGTTGATAAGAAGCCAATCCATTGGCCCTATCCTTTTCACACGGAAACGAAGGGAAACACCGCATCGACAAACCCGTAAACGTAGATGCAATAAGGCGCTATTGGAGTGGAATCCAAACGTTCACTGGCTGACCGGCGGCTCGAAAATGTGCAGCAAGCTTATCGACCAAAGCACGCTTAGCGCCTTCATCACCGTGCACCACGCGAATTTCTTCAGGCCCCCGCGCTATCCCTGCCGCGAACCGAAGCAAATCCTGCTGATCACCATGGGCTGAATAACCGCTAATGGATTCTACTGCAGCTCGAATGGGGTAGGTTTCTGCCTCTAGCCTCACACTGCCGCCCTGCTCGCTTCGCTGAATCTGCCTGCCCGGCGTCCCTGCAGCTTGATACCCCACAAACAGCACATTGTGGCGCGCATCGCCCAGCATCGCTTTTAGGTAATTCACAATGCGGCCACCGGCACACATGCCACTGGCGGCAATCACCACCGCCGGCCTTGCGGTGCCAGCCAAGTGACGAACCATTTTCATGTGTGCCTCGTGGCTGTCCACCGTTAGTAGCTGCTCAAATGCCAACGGCCGGCGGTCTGCCCGCAAGCGTTCGCGGGCCTCCTCGTCCCAGTAAGGCTCAAGCTCCCGGTAAACCTGGGTAAACCGGCTCGCCAATGGAGAATCAAGAATTATCGGCAACTCATCCCAGTCCAGAAACGGATGCATGGCGGCGCCCCGTTGGCGGTGGATAATCGCCTCCAACTCATAAAGCAGCTCTTGGGTACGGCCAATACTGAACGCAGGAATCAATAAAGTCCCCTTGTCACGTAAGGCCTTAACCAACGCATCTTCTAAGCGCTGCTGCCGCGTCTTCCGCCCTTCATGAAGACGATCCCCGTAGGTGCTTTCTATCACCAACACATTCGCAGCCGGTGGGGGCTCCGGTTCCGGCAGAATTGGCGCATCAGCAGCCCCTAAATCCCCGGAAAACACCGTGATGTGCTCACCGGCCAATCGGCAAGACACATGGGCCGAGCCCAAAATATGCCCCGCCCTGCCCAAGCGAATCTCCGCCACCGTTCCATCAGCCATCTCCAGGGCATGCCAATAGCCAAACGGCACAGGCACTAACGCCGCTTCCAGCCGCGCCATAAAGCGCTCCACATCTGCCGGCTTGCGGCTCACCCCTAAGCGAAAGGCATCTTCCAACACAATGGGCAGCAGCTTGGCCGATGGGCCGCTGCAGTAAATCGGCCCGGCATAACCCGCACCCAACAACCACGGCAGCCGCCCCACATGATCAATATGCACATGGGTGAGCACCACTGCCTGGATGCGGGAAATATCGAAATCAATGGCCAAATCATCTGCGCTAGCCCCGCCTGGGCCAACATCACCGCCCTGGAAAAGCCCACAGTCGATGAGCACAGAACTGTCTGGGCTAGCCACCCATTCATGGGCGGAACCCGTTACACCACGCACGGCACCATGATGAAAAAGATGAGGAAACCCGCCTTCAGGCAGGTTATTGGAACGTTCCATGTGAACTCCTCCACTGTGTCGAGGCAGGCCCTCCTTGGCCCGGGGCAAATCCGATCACAGTAGAATACCGCATTACGGCTATGCTTAATCCGCTCTGCGCAATCAGCTAGCCCTTACACAATGGCCGCGATCAGCTGCTTAACACAGGCTTCAATGTCGTTTTCAGCGGTATTCACCACAAGCTCCGGCTTGCTCGGGGCTTCGTAAGGGCTGTCGATACCGGTAAATTCCTTAATGATGCCCTGGCGCGCTTTCTGGTACAGGCCTTTGGGGTCGCGCTTCTCGCACTCTTCCAGCGGCGCATCCACAAACACTTCCACAAACTCACCGTCGTCAAACAATGCACGGGCCGCATCACGGTCTGCACGAAACGGGCTGATAAACGCCGTCACCACAATCAAGCCCGCATCTACCATCAACTTAGCCACTTCAGACACCCGACGGATATTCTCGGTCCGGTCTTCATCGCTCATGCCCAGGTTCTTGTTCAAGCCATGGCGAACATTGTCACCGTCTAACAAGTAGGTGTGATTACCCTTCTCGGTCAGCGCCACTTCCAACGCATTGGCCAACGTGGATTTGCCAGAGCCGGACAACCCGGTCAGCCAGATACACTTAGGCTTTTGCCCCTTAACCTTGGCGCGGTCGGCCTTGGACACATTTGATTCATGCCAAACCACGTGGGCTTTGGAGTCGTTCGCTTTTTCCTGGTACGGAGACTTCTCAGACATGCAATATTCCTTCAATTGAACGTTCACGTTAAAAGTTGAGAAGAACAACCCTCAACTTCCGGGCTCAGCCATGCTGTATGCCCTCGATCATAGCCGCCAGCATCCTTGAGTGTTGCTCTAGCTCAGAAAGCCAACGGCCGGCTTTTTCCTCGTCGATGTAACCGATTCCATGGCCCGAAAGCCAAAATCCTTAAACCCGGTAAAATACCGCTACATCGCCACACAAAGCGCAGTACCGCGCTTCCATACATCCAGATTTTCAAACCGAAGCATCCATGCCCCTCCTGCTTGGCTCCCTCCATGGAGCTCAATATTGTTTTGTTTTTCCTTTCAACTTTGAACGTCTCACTTTCAACTCAAAGCTGCTCGGCATAGTTCCTCGGCATAGCCTCGCTAGAACCGCCAAACCATCGGAATAACGCTAAGGCTAATCACCGCCACCACCACACTCATGGGAAAACCTATCTTCAGGTAATCGCGGAAAGTGTAACCGCCCGGCCCCATAACCATCAGGTTGGTTTGGTAGCCCAGCGGGGTCATAAAGCTGGCGGAAGCAGCAAACATAACCGCTACAATAAAGGGCATAGGGCTCACCCCCAACTGCTCGGCCACGCCAATGGCGATGGGAAAAACCAGCACCGCCGCCGCATTGTTGGTGATCATTTCGGTGAAAATCGCAGTGAGCAAATACACGATCACTAGCGCCATAAAGGGCGACAAACCGCTATCCGGGATAGCCAGCTCCACAATCCACGCCGCCGCACCGCTAGACTCCATGGCCTTGCCCAGCGCAAAAGAAGCGCCAATGACGACCAGCACCGGCAGGTTCACACTCACGTTCATCCGCGAACGGTTTACCGATACACAGCGTAACGCCAGCATCAGGCCTGCGGCCAGCATGGCGGCTTCCAGGGTAGAAGCCAGCCCCAGTACATTGGCTAACACCATAGCCACCAGCACGGCCACCGCCAGCGGCGCTCGGCGAAAATCCGGTGGGGTAGAATCTTTCAACGGGCTCACCAGCATAAAATCGCGCCGGTATTGATACTGCTCCACAAACTGTTCGCTCGTTTCCAGCAGCAGGGTATCGCCCACCTTCAAACACTGCTCGCCCACCTTGCCTGGCACCCGTTTACCATTTCGGCTAATACTTAAAATGGCCGCCTGGTAACGGGTGCGGAATCCGGTTTCCTTCACCGAACGGCCAATGCCGGGAAATTCCGGGCTCAACACCACTTCCACTAAATGTCGCTGATGGTTGTTGAGCCCTAACTTGTGGGCCCCACCATGGGCAGCCTGCAAGCCATTAATACGCTGCAATTCCCGAGCGCACTCCGGCACCCCAACAAAAGCCAGTAAATCCCCTTCCTGCAAGGTCATTTCTGGGCCCACTGCCGTAAACAAACGCTCATCACGCTGAATATCGGTCAAAAAGCCGTGGGTAAGATTGCGCAGCCCCGCATCCTGAATCGTGCGGCCCGCCAGTGGGCTACCTTTCGCCACCAGCATTTCCACATGGTACTCGCGGGCATCTTCCCACTGGGATGCCATGCTCGCCCGGTTGGGCAGCAAAAAGCGGCTTATTAACAACATGAAAGCCGCCCCCCCTAACAGCACAGGAATGCCCACCCAGGCCACATCAAAAATACCGAACGCCGGCAGCCCTTTTTCCTGAACCAGACCATCCACCACCAGGTTGGTGCTGGTGCCAATTAAGGTACAAGTACCGCCGAGAATAGCCGCGTAACTCAACGGCAACAGCAGTTTGGACGCCGATAACCGTAATCGTTGCGCCCACTCTTGCACCGCAGGAATCATCATGGCCACAACGGTGGTGTTATTCAGAAAAGCACTCAGAATAGACGCTGGCGCAATGAGCCGAAACTGGCTGGAAAGCACAGATTTTGGCTGCCCTAACAACCGGTGCGCCACCCAATAAATCGCCCCGGTATCCCGCAAGGCAGCCGCCACCACGTACAGTGCCGCAATGGTCATCAACCCCGGGTTAGCAAACCCAGACAGCGCCTCCCCCGGCGAGACAATACCGCTTACCATCACCAACACCAGCGCCGCCATCATGGTCATATCCGCAGGCACACGGTTACTCACCAGTGCGCCCAGCACAGCCAACACAATCAATAGTGTTATCAGTATTTCCAGGGTCATTAGAGCAACCAGACAAAGCCCACGCCGCGCAGCAGATCGCACAGCCAAACCGGCATTTTACAGGGAGAAGGGAATATAAAAAGGGGGTATTTAGTCAAATATAGAATAAGCAAAACCCAGCATACTCAAAAAATCATGGCGAAGTACCACAGCGTCTAATCTAGCCTAGACAACAGGCCTAAACGATAAGCGCATAGAAGCAAGGAAGACAAGGTAAGCCGGATTCGCCCGACATACCCCCCCAAAAAAAGACTACTCCGTAACGCTAACGGCTTTACCGGTAAAGGCCGGCAATTCACGTACCGCAAGGCTCTCGGGTGACTCAGCACCCACCCCCTCTGGCTGATACCCATTGACATAACTACGCAGTAAAGCCCGCAGAGCATCCTGGTCGGCACGGCTTAACGCCTTACGGAACGCCTCCAGGGCAAAATGCACCTCGTCCCAGCTCAGCTTTTCCTCATGGGCCTGCATAATCATTTCATGCTCAGTGCGGATGCTGCACTCACCAATCAATAACTCTTCATAGAGCTTCTCACCGGGCCGCAGGCCGGAAAAGGCAATCTCAATGTCACCCTCCGGCATTTTCTCATCGCGCACCGTCATCCCCATCAAATGCACCATGGTGCGGGCCAAGTCAACAATTCGCACCGGCTCACCCATATCCAACACGAATACTTCGCCGCCCTGGGCCATGGCACCCGCCTGAATCACTAACTGGGACGCTTCAGGGATGGTCATAAAATAGCGAATCACATCCGGGTGGGTCACCGTTACCGGGCCGCCTTTACGAATCTGGTCACGGAACAAGGGCACCACCGAACCAGACGAGCCAAGCACGTTGCCAAAACGTACCATCGAGAACACGGTGTCCGAACCCCTAGCGGCTATGGCCTGGAGCACCAGTTCTGCAAAACGCTTAGTGGCCCCCATCACGTTAGTTGGGCGAACAGCCTTATCCGTGGACACAAGAATAAAGTGCTTCACATGAGCAGCTTCTGCTCCCAGTGCGGCCTCCAGCGTCCCCAAGATATTATTGCGCACTCCAGCCGTAGGGTTAGCCTCCACAATCGGCACATGCTTGTACGCTGCGGCGTGGTACACCGTATCCACCCGTTGGTCACTGCAAAGCCGCTCCATCAAGCCCCGGTTCACCACTGAACCGAGCACCGCCTCAATTTCGACGCTTTTACCAAGGCTGTCCGCCGTTGCTCGCAATTCTTTCTCAATGGCATATAGGCCAAATTCACTTTGATCGAGCAACACCAAGCGGGAAGGGTTCAACTTAAGAATCTGGCGACAAAGCTCGCTACCAATGGAGCCCGCCGCGCCCGTCACCAGAACATGCTTACCACTAATACAGCGCGACAGTAAATCCGCGCGGGGGGGCACCGGGTCACGGCCCAGCAAGTCTTCGATAGACACGTCTTTGACTTCTTCAAGCCGCGCCTTGCCGCTAGCAATATCCGCAAACGAAGGCACCGTCTGCACATGCACATTCAGGGTTTCCAGCCAGCGCACCACTGCCATCCGTGTGGCGCGGCTCTCAGACGGCAGAGCCAGTAACACCGTACGAATAGCCCCCCGTTCTACCGCTTTTTCCAAAGCGCGCCGCCCCACCACCGGCACACCGCAAAGCAACATCCCCTGTTTACCGGGCGCATCGTCCACTATCATCAGCGGGCGCAACTCGGTGGAAGACAATAACCCAGACACCAGCTGAGCCCCCGCTCCACCAGCACCGAATACCGCCACCGCTTCACGCAAAGTATGCTTACCTAGCACGTTATAAAGGAAACGGCGCATCATAAAGCGGCTGCCCCCTAGGTATAGCACTAGCAGCGCCCAGAAAATAATAAACACTGAACGCGGGGTGGAGCCCGACACCATGTAAGTCGTCGCCGCCAACAGCACCACCGAAAGGGTCGCTCCAAACAGGATAGACCACGCCACTTCAGCCCCCAGGTAGCGCACAACCGAACGGTAAAAGCCAAACGCATATAGCACCGGCAGCACCACCAACGGCGCAGCAATCAGCAACCATAAGTCGGCCACGTCCGGGGCGGCGGTATTGAGGCGCAAGCCATAGGCAAGCCAAAGTAATAAGGGGGCGGCGACCGCATCTGCACCCAGCATTACCATTCTTTTGGCAGTACGAGGGAGTGACACCATCCGGTGCACAGGGGTGTAGAAGTACTTGTTTTTCATAATAGGTCAGTCCATGCGACCAAAGGGCCGGCCAACACAGCTAGATCCCTCTTAGCCATAAAATTGGGACACAAATCACACAAATTAACCGGTATGAGCATTATAAGCCGTTTCACTGGATATCCAACGGGTAGAAAGCACTATTTCCGAGACAAACTAACCCTAAATCGTGACATTTAAGCGACAAAACAACCCCTCTTCCCAGCGGCCTTTACCCACAACGGTGAGTCTTTTTCAATCTGCTGCAAACGGGCGTTCGGCAGCCGAATTAGACCCGTAGGTCGTGTTTACCCAAGGGCACAGAGAGACCTGTAACCCGACATCGCCCGCTACTTGCTTCAGCAAACACCAGCAGGCCCAAAAACCCAGATAGCCCCCTGGCGTCTCGCAGCATGGATTGGCTCATTCCAAAGCCCACAAACGCCACCACAATCACAGCACCGCACAGTGCGAAAGCCTGGACTTTGCGGCTACCCACCTTCATCCCCTGCCGCCAATAGCGCCAGAACAGCAATAAAGGCACAAAATACAGCCCCAGCAACGTCGCCAGCCCAATCACACCGCGCCGGGCCAAGGTATCCACAATATCGTTATGTAATTGATCATAGCGGCTAATGCCCGGGTTAAATCGGCCTTCGACCACCCACTGATCACGGCGAGCCTCCAGCCGCCCCTCACCCCAGCCTAACAACGGCTTTACCTGAATCAGCGCCCAGCCGGCTCGCCACATTTCCAAGCGCAGCCCCAAAGATGAGCCGGTACCGCCCTGGGTATATTCCTGCAGGTTATTCACCCCCTGCCCCAACCGGTCAGACACCGGCGCCCGCGGCATCAACGCCATAGCCAACAGGGCAAGCACCCGCCCACGGGGTAAAGACAACAAACCCGCCCCGCTTACCAATAACGCCAACGCCGGGAATACCACCCAGCCACCGCGCGTGCCGGACAACACCGAAGCAAGCAAGCCGGCCAAGGCCCCCATAACCAGCATCCCCCGCTGTAAAGCAGAAAAACAATGCCCCAACGGGAACCGTAACAACACCAACGGCACCAAACACAACGTGCCGAGCAACAGCGCAATGTTGCCAAACGGAATCGCATTCATCCCATTGTCCGGGCGCCAGCGCCCAAGCCAAAAGTGCTCATACCCCGCAATAGCCCCGGCCAACAATGCGCCAATGGCAACACCCCACCACCAAGCGGGAGCAACCAGCCGTACACTGCTGCGCCAGCCCAACAACACCGCACCCGCCAACAATGGCCACAGTGGAAGCAACGCCCCCACGTTTTCTGAACCCACAGGCCACAAAGCAGTGCGCCAAACATCGGCAAGCCAAACCAGAGAAAAGAGCCCCAGCACCCACAACATAACCACATCATCAGCAGCCAGCCGAGCCCCCACCCTGCTGCGACAGATCACCAAACACAACAACGCCGTGGCAACCGCCAACACCGGAAGCACAGCATAGGCAAGCTGAAACACCAACAGAAAAGCAAGAAAAGAAAACAGCACAATGCTCGCTGAGAACCGGCAAAAGGGAATCACGCACTCACCTCATCGGTAGCTCGAATAGCCCATAAGGGCCTACTTCAGCCAGCTCAACCTGTATCCAGAAAAATCAAATGCTGTATGAGCCGCCATACTCGCAAGACGAATACGACCTAAATTAAAACACCACATACACAGATCGTGTAGGCGTAGCCGTAACCGAAAATTAGCCCACACTTGTCACTCGAATTGTCGTATTACTTTTTTCCACCTAATTCGATCTACACAAAGTTCTGCATCAGAGGGCCAGTTAGGTTTAGTTTTTTGCCTTGGTATGAACACCCAAATGTTTAAGAAGATTTGGTCCTGGCATGGTCCAGATACCAAGCTTAATCCATACTGTTACCATCGCTAGAATGTTCTGCGCAACTAACGCAAACGCCAAGGAAAGTGTTGCCCCTAATGCTCCTAACAAAGGCGAAAGAAACAAAAAGCCCGCCAAGGCAACACCATTACAATAAAGAGCAATTTTTCTCATTATTTGATCATGACCAGTCATATTTAGTAAGAAACCCACAGACCCAGTGGCCACGTTAACCAGCTGAGCCACTGCCAAAATCCTGAGAAAAATCGCCGCTGATTCAAATCCTTTACCTAGAAGAGCCAATATCAACTCTGGCGTCAATAGGCATACCACTAAAAACGGAGAAGATAGCAATAAGCCCAGCAATGCAGCACTACGAGCAGCGCGGCTTAACTCCCCCAGGTTTCCTGCATGATAAAGCGCCGCAAACCGGGGAGGGAAAATCGCATTAATTACCATTAATACGAAAAGAACAGAAATAGCAACCTGTTGGGCTGACTTGAACAGCCCTAGCTCAACAGAACTAAGGAATTTTGCAGCAATCATTATGCCGAGTACGCTCTGCATAAACCCAGCCATTCCCATGATAAAAAAAGACAAGGAAGCATCACGAAGCTCGGCTAGCTCTTCTAAACCAATTTCAGTAGACCGCCCAGCTGGGATATAACGGCCAAGCCAAAAAAAGGCGATGAGATGCCCTTGAGCTGCAATTAAAATTGCTGCAATCAAATAAACCCATCCCAATACTGAAAAATCAAGCGGGGAAGTCTTACTCAGCGCATGCAAAAGTAGAAGCAATACTCCCGCGACAAGTGCAATAGCTCCACTTTCCTGAAAGCTAGCCATGGCAGGTTTTCTGATTCCCTTAAAAAAGCCCGCCAGCAAGAAACTCCATGTGTAAAAAGGAACCGCAAGGGCAACCCCCAAGAGTACATCGGAAAGTCCTGACATCTCAAAAAAAGACTCAAACCAGTCTCTCAATAAAAAAATAGCTAAAGACAAAGGGACACTCACAAAAAGACTGCGCACCCCTGCCCAATAGAGATAACGCCGAACTAAGAGGCTTCGATAATCGCGGCCAATAAAACGGAGTAACGCATTATCCATACCCCTTCGTGACAAGATACCTGCGCCCAAAAGAATACTTTGCGCCAACGCATAAACCCCTACTCCCTTAGGGCCATATAGCTGACCAACAATCATTATTAACCCTAGCGCGCCAAAAGCAGACATCCCCTTGGCCAAAAAAGTGCGAATTAACGTCTTAGCAGTTTCACCCTTCAACCGAGATAATAATGACTCGGACATTTTAGGAGAGCTCCCCTACCGCACTAATTTCGCTAAGTACCGCTACCCTCAATACTGAACAGGCTTTTTTAATCTCTTCATCCTTCAACGTAGGGTGCACCAAAAACATCAAGGAACTATCGCCCAAAGCCTTAGCTACCCGCAAACGTTCTTCAGGCCCCAAACCAAGGCTGGTAAACGCCTTCTCCAAATACACCTCGGAACAGGAACCCGAAAAGCACGGCACTCCTTTTGCAACAATGGCATTCATAATCCGGTCACGCACGCCTGCAACGGGCTCATTAAACGCTGCTTCATCCACAAACACATAACATTTATAACCAGCATGGCCGATGTCTTCCGGCACCACAGGCACCCGCAAACCAGGCAGTGATGCTGCAGTTTCCCAGATTGCCCGGCAGTTGGCCTGGCGCGCGGCGGTCCACTCCGGCATGCGCTGCAACTGGATCCGGCCAATGGCGGACTGCATTTCAGTCAACCGCCAGTTAGTGCCTACCGACTCGTGCAACCAGCGAAATCCAGGCGGATGCTCACGCTCATACACCGCCTCCCAGCTTTTACCGTGGTCCTTAAAGCTCCACATCCTGGACCACAAGTCACGGTCATTCACCGTGACCATGCCTCCCTCTCCGCCAGTAGACATGATTTTGTCCTGACAGAAAGACCAGCACCCCACATGGCCCAAGCCACCCACCGGCTTGCCTTTATAAGTCGCGCCATGCGCCTGAGCGCAATCTTCAATCACAAACAATTCATGCTGCTCAGCCAGCGCCATCATGCCGTCCATGTCACAGGGCCAGCCCGCGAGATGCACCGCAATCACCGCCCGGGTTTTAGGCGTAATCACCGCCGCAATCGACTCAGGAGTGATGTTCTGGGTATTCGGGTCCACATCCGCAAACACCGGCGTCGCTCCAGCGTTAATCACCGCTGTCGCCGACGCCAAGAACGTGCGCGACGTTACTACGACTTCATCGCCGGCGCCAATACCCAAACCTTTCAGGGCTAAATCTAACGCCAGGGTGCCATTCGCAACAGCTATCGCATAGTTTGTCCCTGCGAAGGCAGCAAATTCTTTCTCGAATTTACGACTTTGTTGGCCAGTCCAGTAATTCACTTTGTTCGAAAGCAGTACGCGAGACGCCGCATCGGCCTCTTCCTGAGTAAAGGAAGGCCAAGGAGAAAAAGGGCCGTTAAGCATGGAAAACCTCAAAAGACATTAAAGAGAACGGGCGGGCGTACCCACAACTGTCAAATTATTGCTGATATCCGAAACAACAGTGGCACCCGCGCCAACAACAACATCATCACCAATGCAAACACCTTGCTTCACCTGACTGCCAATACCCAGCCAGCTATGAGCCCCCACTCTCACGGTTCCGGCCAATGCTGCTGCAGGGCAAATATGCGAATAGGGCCCGACATGACAGTCATGATCCACACTCGCGCGAGTATTCACGATCGCGCCAACGGAAAGGCAACTATCCACATTTACCACTGCACCCGCCACAATCAACACTCCAGCCTCAATAGTGACGTAGTTACTCACCACAGCAGCAGGGTCAATCAAAGAGACCAAAGGCAAGCCGTTATCCTGAAGCCATTCACACCATTGTTGCCGAACATGGCCATTACCAATGGCGACAAAGTAGCCGTCACAGCCATTAGCGGCCGCATCCTCAGGCACAGCAACAAGCGGCCAGTGTGCATGCGCTCTATCACCTTCGCCAAAACGGACATCCAAAAAAACGATTTGAGGCCAACCAGCTCGTTCAGCAACGTCCGCCACCACCTTACCGTGGCCACCAGCACCGATAACCCCTAACCGTTTAGTCATTGGCACTGCCCGTAAATTTAGACATGGTTGCTTCGCCATCCTGGCTGATGCCATCACGCTTAACTACCTGCCATACTGTCAGGAACAAAATTTTAATATCCAACCATAGTGTGCGGTTCTCTACATACCACACATCCAATTCAAATTTCTCTTCCCACGATAAAGCATTACGGCCATTAATTTGGGCCCACCCGGTAATACCTGGGCGAACTTCATGTCGACGACCCTGCCGTTCAGAATACAAAGGAAGGTATTCCATCAAAAGAGGCCGCGGCCCCACTAAACTCATATCCCCTTTCAGTACATTCCACAGTTCAGGCAATTCATCCAAGCTGGTAGAGCGCAAAAATTGACCAAATGCGGTTAAACGCTCAGCGTCGGGCAGTAACTTACCGTCTTCGCCCTTTTTGTCGGTCATAGTCCGAAACTTGATCATTTTGAACGAGCTTCCATTGATCCCGGGTCTAAGCTGAGTAAATAAAATAGGAGTACCCAGCTTAAAACGGGTTGATAACCCCACGATCAAAAACAAAGGAAGCAACAAAAATAAGCCAGCAAGAGCCGCAATTACATCCATCAAACGCTTCATTGAATTCCCATCTCTTGCAGCATCACTTCATTAACCTTGTGAACATCATATTTCTCTTCTGCAATAGCGCGAGAACGCCCCCCCATCCGAGCGCGGTCATCAGGCGACTCAATAGCGGTAACCATCGCAGCAGCAAGAGCCTGCACGTCCCGCACTGGCACAAGATACCCGTTATCTCCGTTTATAACCGTTTCCCGACAACCAGGAGCATTCGTTGTAATTACAGCACGCCCCATAGCCATGGCCTCCAAAACTGTACGAGGAGTACCTTCACGGTAAGATGGCAAAACATACACACTGGAATGCTGAATCGCTATTCGCACATCTGATAACTTGCCAAGAAACTCTACGGCCCCTTCTGAAATCCACTTATCGAGCTCCTGCTCGGTAATAGCATCGGGATTATTATCGATCCATCCTACCAACAGAAAGCGGGCTTCGGGATAGACACGCTTAACAACCACAGCCGCTTGAGCATACTCCCGGACCCCCTTGTCGCCCAGCAAACGGGCGATCATAAGAAAAACCGGTTGCTCGGGCAAAGGACACACCGAATACTTAGAAATATCAACTCCAGATCCATTGACAATACAGGAGGGAATAGCCGGTGACAGGATTTTCTTCTCGCGAAATAAGGTTTCATCATCTGGGTTTTGGAAGAAAACTTTACCGGTACGGCTAAGTGCAAGCCGATATAGCCTCTGCACGATGTAACGCAAGACTCGTCGCAAACCTTTGGCGTCGCCTGTAAATGCATACCCAAGCCCTGTAACTAGCGCATAACGTTGAGGCACGCCAAGAACCCAAGCCGCAATTGAGCCATAGATGACAGGTTTGATTGTATAGGTGAGCACATACGCTGAACGAACCTCTTTAATTAGCTTTAAAAGCAAAAAAAAGGTTTTTATATCCTGAATGGGGTTAGTTGCAGCTCTTGATAATAGAACATTGTGGACAACGCAGCCCTTTAACTCCAAACAAGCCCTAATTTCGCTATCTAAAGCAAGATCAGGAGCGGCAACGTGAACCTCATATCCCTTTAATAATAGCGCATCAATCAAATCACCTCGAAAATTCAAAAGTGAATCTGGGTAGCTACCTAGCAATAAAAACTTTTTCGAAGACATCAATTACGCTCAACTAAAAAACGTACTTTTTCCCAAAAAATACTTCTTTGATGATCAAGAGCATCAACATAATATTTTTTTGAAAATTCATAATTTCTACGAGCAGCAGCAAGAGCTTTTTTTTCATTGAGCAATAATGATGATATAGAATCAGAAAGCAAAGCTGGCTGATCAGAAGGAACAAGAAAATCATCTCCAAGCAGCTCATTCATCCCACCAACAGAAGTGGCCACAGCAGGGCATCCTCTACTCATAGCTTCGATAAGGGAACGCGGCAAACCTTCGGTTCTGCTCGGCTGGCAATAAATGTCCATTTGATCGATCCATGATAAAACATCACTCCCAGCCTTCCTACCATCGAAGTGCACCCAATTATCTGCTTTGCATTCCATGATGATTTTTTCAAATTGAGAAACGTCGCCGCTTCCCAACACATGCAAACAAACTTCCAAACCAATCCGCTCTCTCATTATTGCTATTGCATCAATGAGAACATCAATACCTTTATAGTTGTTATTATAAGAGCCAATGACACCAATATTAATACTCCCCTCCCCCCAAACCTTATTAATTTTAATTTCACGCTCACTAATTACACGCTCAGGAACTTCAGAAATAACAACGTTAGAGGCCACCCCCACAATAGTCTTTGGAGGAGGATACTTTATCTGCAGTTGCTCAGCTGTCACATAAATAGCCCCCACTGATCTAGAAATCAAAAACCGAGTATAAACATCAAATGCACCTGCAAAAAACAGATAAAAAAAACGTCCTTTTTTTGCATGAGCAATAGCTTCATATGCATCGCCGACCACTTCAACAGCAATTTTCTTTCCAGAAAAAAATACCAAAGGAGCAGCAAGCAATGATAAAAAACAAGGAAGCCTAATAACAATTAGGTCGGCTCTATTAATAAGGCCAATCAATAACTTTAAATTAAACAAAAAATGGCGCACAAGTATCTCAAACCACCCCCTCCCCTTAACAGGAAAAAAATTAACATTTTCAGTTGTTGATATCTGAAGCCCTAAACAATCATCATCATTAACACTTCTTGAAAAGACACTAACAGTTTTAGATATTTTTAAAAATCTACAGAAAACCGAAGAAGGGAACTTCCCCTCAGAGTAAAAAAAACCATTCCGGTCTTTAGCAAATTTATGATCGTGGATAAAAAGGATATTCCTTAACATACAAACCACACTAAATAACGTATTTTTCAGAAACTTTCTCTACCAAATAATTATCATAATCTGCGATCGGAAGATTAAACGGAGAGCACGCATACTTACTTAAAGCTTTAGACATCGAATCAACAGAACCCGGATCAACAAAGTCATCGAAATTAGATTTTGAAAAAATAAACCTTGGACCAACACAGTCAGTTGAAAGAACAGGTATTGACAATATAGAAGATTCGACTATTACATTCCCGAAACCTTCCTGAATCGAAGGTACGACAACGAAAATTGAATTTGATATATACTTCCACGGATTAGCATCAAATCCTATAAAAACAACTCTATTTAAAATGCCCGAACTTCTAGCAATTTTTTTAAGCTTATTAAATTCGCAACCATCGCCAAGCAAAACGAGACAATACTCATCAGGAAGAACAGCAAAAGATTTTATTAAAACATCAAAACCCTTTTCAGGGACAAGCCTCCCAACTGCACATATAACCTTATATTTATCATAAAATAACTTTGCCTTTCCCGTGATCTCCACTTGGCCACATTGCCTAATAACCTCAGCATCAAATGGATTAGGAACAACCTCAATTACATTTTCATCCACCCTAAAGACCTTACAAACGTCACTAACAAGCTCAGGAGAAACCACAAAGTACTTATTCGCAAAACCAAACAGTAGCCGTCCCACTAATTTTCTAGAAATATTAGCAAGTCGCAACCCTCCAGCATAGCGCAGAGGAGAGCTGTGCTCGGTTAAAATCAACCGACCCTTCCATCTAAAGAAAAATTTAACAAATGCGGCTCTAGCGTTAGAGTAAAACAGAAAAGAAATCACTCTTTTAATTTCATTGTGATTAAAAAATGAAGCCAAAGCCAGTAACCCTTTAATTCCTTGCCCTATACAAAAAACAGGAACATTAGCAGGTAGAGATTGTGCCATCTCGCCCTTTTTTTCAAAGGTTAGAATCGCCACTGAAAACCCTTTTTTATAAAAGTGCGCAGCAAGATTCACTAACACTCTTTCTGCACCACCAGGATTCAAAGATTTAATGACGAAAACAAAATCAAAAGCACTCATTCTGGCTTAATCCAGTGATTTAGATCCCTTCCTATCAATTCACTGAGAAGCTCAACATCCTTCCTGTAATAATCCTTCATCTCATTTACAATCTGAGGATCAACAGCCTCTCTCGGTCGCTCCGTAACATTTAGTAAATTAATAATATTAGCAACCCCAAACGAAGGAAAAGGAAGTTTCCTTTTTAAGGAGATCAGCCTAGCCATTATTATTTGAACGAAAGAAAACCTAACACTCTTATTTCTATTAGCAACACCATAGCTAGGATCAAAACAAGGAAGTTCCAAAAAATCAATAAGCCCATCAAATACGCCGTTAGGATTACTAATCAAATCATCAAAAACAACCACATGAATATTCTTCGGATTAACAATAGCAAAAACCTTTTCGAGTTGCCTCCCCAACAAGCAGTACTCTTTATAGTTTAATCTATCCGGATCATTAATACTTTCACCTGCTTTGTACAGAGTTGAAGGACGAGAATCACTTTCTCTCCATGCCGTTGAAAAACAAGTCAAAGCATCCATTCCTTGATACACTCTTTCCGAGTGTAACGAAGGCGCCATCTCTATAGGATTTCTAACAAAAACAATAATTTTTGCACAAGGCTGATAATCAACAATATTTGATATCGCACACGAAGAAAATAAATAATGCGTTGATGCATCACCAATGGCAAAATCTTCATTTCCTGCGGAAGAAAATAGAGACTCATATTCTTCAATAGAGTCGACTCTAGTCATACCGTCACGATTAAAATAATGAATCTCTTTCCGGTCAGGAATAAAAACGTTAGGATGCTGGATCAACCAGTTAAAGACAGAAGTAGTTCCACATTTAGGGGCTCCCACTATAAAAAAATTTGGCTTCACCATTCCCTCTCCTAAAATCCACAAACAGAATTATAAAAATGAAATCAACATCTATAATTTAATATTTTCACTCTCTCATTAACCTACCCTTCTAGGAAAACCATAAATCATTATCGCGTAAAATAGGGCAGGCACAATTGAGTGAATCCAAAAATAAAAGCTATTACTATTTGGCTGAAAGAAAAATAAAGTCACCGTAAACACTGGCAGAAAAAATGGGCTTTCATTGCTTTTCATAAAAGAGTCGCAGACTCGCAAAAAAACTCCAAAGACCAGCCCTACAATGAATACCCCTAATACGCCAAAATTCCAGTACGCCTCTCCAACGTTTCCAGGGGGTATTGAGTTATTAGGGTTGTTATAGATTTTTTCAGACAGAAGCCGACCTCCTGATGCAGGCTTGGAACCAATCATAAACCCAGGAATCGGTGCATAAAAAATTGACTTGTACGATTCACCATATAGATAATCATGATTTAGGGGAACATGGTGAATTATCGCAAATACTCCACTTACTTCGCCAGCATACGAACTTAGAACATCTAACCCGCCAGAAAAACTATCTGAAACCCCCCCCTCTACACTTACCTCAGAAAAATCGTCAACTTTTTGGGTTTGACCTCTAAACTGACCGACAGCACCCAAAATAAAAATTGCGGCAAAAACTCCTAAGAAAATATATTTTAATGGGATATCTCTAATATCTCTGCAGTAAACATAGCCAACAAGAACAAGAGGTATTATTATTCCTGACCTAGAACCCGTAACCAAAAAATTTAACATTAAAAATAATGTTAAAAATAACCAAAACCTTATATTAAGGTTATTTTTATCTAAACCACAAAACCAAACCAGCGCAAAAATAACGGAGGACTTTAGAACTATATAGTAAAACCCTCCAACTTGATTAATTATTCTATCTTCATCCAACATCCCTCTTTGCATTAAAAGCGAGGCCACACTTCCTGCACGAATATAAATATAAAAAAATGACAATAATGATATTAGTCCCACCAGCAAAACAGCCAAATAAAACGGCAATCGCTTTGTATAGGAAAAACCCTGTTTCGATATTGATAATTTAAACAAACCATATGAAGCAACTACTAAGCCCATAAAAATGGCCTCATAAACAATTGACGTAGTTGCCACATAGTTTATTTCGTATCCAGCATTGTCGATTGCAACATGATGACTCAATCCATTTATAAAAATTGGCAACTTCGGTAGAAAAAAACGCACAAGCTCCCACCACACCAAAAAAACACTTAACGCTGAGAAAGCGCCAAAATTATTTATGGAGAAAATAATAGAAAAAAACAAAACAAAAGTATAAAAAATCCCGGACAGCTTCAATAAAACTAAAGATTCTTCCGACGATAAAAAAAACGACCATGCGATCAATGTTACAGAGCAAAATAAGACCGCCGAAATAATTATTATTGATTTTTTTTCTGCACCAGCAGAAACCCGCTTTAATTTTATTTTGCCATGCATTGAATATTACTCTTATTTCTTTAAGTACCATTCCGTAGATTTAGCAATACCATCTCTTACACGCACAATCACTTCGTAGCCCATAAAATCATAGCCTTTACAAATATTTGCCTGAGAATGCTTAACATCTCCAGCTCTAAATTCAACATACTCTGGAGAGGCTCTATAACTAACACCCTCCTTCTCTAGTGCAAGTCGTAAATACTCAAACAACTGGTTAAGACTTGTCCTTTCATTACAAGCGACGTTTACCACTTCACTTTTATCTGTTTCTATTGTTGCTGCAAGAATATTTGCCTGAACCGCATTTTCAACAAAACAAAAGTCCCTACTTGTTTCACCATCACCATTAATATACAAGGTTTCACCTCGCACCATGCCCGCAGTCCATTTTGGTATTACTGCTGCGTAGGCGCCATCTGGGTCTTGACGAGGCCCGAAGACATTAAAATAACGAAGTCCAGTGCTATGAAAATCGTATGTGCGAGAGAAAACGAATGCGTATAGCTCATTGACATATTTTGTCACCGCATAGGGTGATAGAGGGTTGCCAATTACGTTTTCCTCCTTTGGCAAAGCAGGGTGATCGCCATACGTTGAGCTGCTAGCCGCGTAAGTGAAACTTTTAACACCCTCTTCTTTGCTCGCCACCAGCACATTTAGGAAACCATCTATATTGGCTTGGTTAGTGGCTATAGGATCATTGATAGAGCGAGGCACCGAGCCGAGAGCCGCTTGATGCAGGACATAGTCCACACCGCTCACTGCTTTATTGCAGTCTTTCAGATTGCGGATGTCGCCTTCAATAAAACTGAACCGCTGCCATTGCTGCTCTGAAACAAGCCCATGGACCTCATCAAGGTTATGCTGATGCCCTGTGGCAAAGTTATCCAGCCCAACTACCGTTTGATCTAGTTTGAGCAGGGTTTCCAGCAGATTTGAGCCGATGAAACCGGCCACGCCGGTAATAAGCCAGGTTTTTGGGTTAGACTTGA